>WLWD01001576.1_pt1 | contig 58839 bp, 25 predicted proteins | sample 6712731 | NCBI WGS metagenome assembly WLWD01 (sample SAMN12718690, study PRJNA576275) | sponge metagenome | isolation source: marine sponge | host: Mycale hentscheli | place: New Zealand: South Island, Marlborough, Capsize Point | collected 2014-11-01 | reverse complement strand
AAATCAGAAGAGAAAGGCTTTCCTGAAATTCCACCTGTCCACCTGTATCTCTGATGTAAAGAGAATTTTTGGTTTGTAAATCTACCATATTCTTGATCTGGTGTCTTTCAAGGACTTCTTTCACATGGTGCTCGATGTCAGACACTGGCTGGTCTAGCTTTGATGCACTTGCTCTGTGATGAAGACTTAGTCGTGGACTACCACTGCTTCTTTGTGGAATGAACACCTTGCAACTGTCTAACTGAGAAACCACAGACTCATCAAAGTCAGTGACTTTCCATGTGTTGTCTTCACAGGTGTAGGCTGAAGTATGTATGGAGGAGGGGCCTATTTGAACTATGACTATTTTCTCACAGATGCCAGTAGAGGAATAGTGCTCACGAAGTGGCTTGTTCAGGAGACGATCCAACAACGATGTCTTGCCAGATCCAGGGAGTCCTTTCAATAGAATATTGGCTATCTTTCTTCTGATGCTTTGTTTATTAAATATTGCTGATGTCACCTCATCAGTGAACTTGTGCTTCTCAGGAATCACTTGACCTAATAATCAAACATGAAACAAATATCTAGATCTTAATCTAATTGCATTTACAATATTTAATTATAAGTTACTTAATTTAAAAAAATATTTGTAGATATAATAGCATGAAAAACTGCTAAACTTGGGGTTAACAGCACAAGTGGTGCAAGACAAGGCGAAGCCAAGTGAAATTTCTCGCTGCAAAGCTATTAATTCGTTTTCATGTTATCTACTATAGCCAAAAATAATTTATAAACCCTCAGCGCACATGCGCGAGAGGGCATAGCAGTCATCCGGTCTGTTTGTTCATCTATCATGCTATGAGTTCGGAGATTACTGACAATGAAGAGTTAGTTTCAGAGAAATCTTCGGGTCATGGACATCTGGTTAATTTTGTTAAATGATCTGACCCAGTATACGTAACAAGTAGCTATGTCAGAGCCCAGTCGCTCTTAGCTATCCAGCACTTGACCATAGCCACTGTCAGTGCTCTTCTTTTTGTTGGAGTGGTTGACCTTTCCGCTTCTGAACTGAAGCTAGAACTGTTGTCAATGCTAGGCTGCCGCTCGGGATTAAATCTCCCTCCCATAGAAATTTAGTAGAATTGTTGAAGTGTTCAGTGTGTATAAAGTTTCAAAACAAGCTTTGCTGCATGCGAAACTTCAATCCTGGCATTATTAATGGTTAAAGACATTTAGAGCTTCCAACTACAAGCTTTTCACACTCTTGATTCTAGGACAGGAGCTTTTCTAAGGGTAGCATTTACCATAAAAATTGATTATTTTTAATTTTTGACTGTTTATTTTATTTATATATTTATTGTGTAGTTTGAAGCTTATGAAGCTGTGTCCAAAGTTTCAAGCCAGTTGCACATTTCTTCATTCATTTATAATTTTTTCCGCCATCCCTACAGTACTCAAATTGCCCAGGAACTTCAGTTAGTAGGCTAAAATTAATGGCGGCTCATTAGGGTTTTATGGGGCACTTCCAAACAGTTCTTCAGAATCTGCCAGAATAGGAAACTAAATATGATTTACTTTATTGGGCAGTTAAAATGTGTTTTAGAGCTGCTTCATCTCTAACCTGGGCATTCCCAGACAGCTTACAACAGTGTTAGGCAGGGGCTGGTTTCTTGTGTAACTACAGTTGCCAATGGTTCCACCACATGGTTTCACAAAGGAAAGCTACTGAGGTACTACTTATGCACCAGAGTTGCTCTTAGAAGATGAAAACTTAGTTCTAAATATGTCGAAAAGAAGAGCAAACTAAGTGTCAATGATAAGTCAGGGTGCTTATATGAGGTAATAATGAGGCACAAGGTGCTCGAAATCTGAGCTTAATACAATGTACAGTAGCTTCTACATTCATGATCTATATAATAACATGCTTGTGTGTCAGTAACGACGACCGACGGTGTGTGTATTCATGAATTATTCATGAGCTTGTACAGTAGGGGTAAAAAAAAAGTCACCAAAACGGAGCTGTAAATACGCTGAAAAGTCGCTCCTAGTCCTAGGTAATTTCAAAATCTCTCGGTATACGTTTTAAAGTCGCTGTCAGGGACGAGCTTTCCCTGACAGAGCTACTGGACCAAGACGTCAACAAGGCAACGTCGATTGGGAATTAAAGGACCGCATCAAGTGCTAATTAAGTGAATGGACTTGGTTACTAGGCAACGTCGATTGGGAATTAATGGACTTGGTTACAAGGCAACGTCGATTGGGAATTAATGGACTTGGTTACAAGGCAACGTCAATTGGGAATTAATGGACGGCATCAAGTGCTAATTGAGTGAATGGACTTGTTTACTTGTTTGGGTGTATGTCACTTGTCACTAATATATATATAGACGGGTGTTTTTGAACATTGCAGTTAGTCTAGCTAAAGCTCAGAATAGTTGCATTCACCTTGATTGTCATGTTTGTTTGAATTATTCAATGAAAGTTGTCGTATATTGAATTATTCAATGAAAGTTGTCGTATATTATTGAACCTGACAAGACTTAAGCTAACTCTGTTAGTGTGACGGCCCGACAACCGTCACAGTCGCCGATCGGCGGAGTTATAGCGGAATTACGGCAAAAAAACGCTCACTCTCTCCCGCTTGTTATGCGTGTAAACAATAATTCACCCCTCCCACTCTGTACGCCCCGCCCAGTCACCCGTGGTTTGACACTTATTGTAGCCGTTTCTATATTTTAGGTTAGCGCGAGCAGTCAGAAGGAGAAACGACGACGGCTAGCAAGTATTCCATCAGAAAATCGGAGTAGGTTAGTGAGCAGTCAGGAGAAACGATGCCGGCTAGTGAGTATTCTATGGGAGAATCGGCATCGGCTAGCGAGAAGTCAGTGAGAGAACTGGCGACGACTAGCAAACAGTCATGGAACGACAACGACAATCAAGTGGCGGAGAACAAAGAACGGAGCAGTTCAAAGCAGCAACTGTAGCGGACACACTGGAAAAATGTCTTGCTGAGGCGCATATATAATTATCTAGTAATTAGTAATTAATGTGCGCGTTAGCTGCAAGGATCTTACCGCAAAAATTGCACGTTTACTTTACAGATTAGCGGTGGCGTCATCGTAATACGGAGTAACTATGGCGACTTTACGCTATCTAACCGCTTGCCGACTTTCTTTGATAACTCCATTGAATAACCGCTCCATTTTGGGAACTTCTTTTTGACCCCTACTGTATGCTTTGGTAAAGTGTCGCCATCTCATGGTAGGTAAAGTGTCGCCATCTCGTGGTAGGTAAAGTGTCGTCACCTTAGAAAGTGGTTAATTCTAAAAAGTGGGTGCAATTGACTATGGAAGGAGGCGTGGGTTTCAAAAATGAAGGTGAAAGTACAGAAGAGAATGTGAAAGGCGATTAATTATGACTATAAAACATGTGGAATCGGCGAGGTAAGGCGGCGGTAGTTTTAAAATGGAAGGGAAGAGAAGGCAGAAAGGCGTGCGATTTACTGCTAAAAAGTGGGTGGAATCGAGGAATAAAAGCAGGGGTTAGTTTCCAAAAGGAAAGCGAAAGTACAAAAGGACAGAATTTTAGAAGCAGGAGAGATAGACAAAGGAAAAGAGGACTCCATAACTCAAGAAGAAGAGCTGAAGAAAGGAAAGGTGGGGTATAAGAAGCTCAGATAGTTCTAGAACAAAGAGAGCAGGAGAGGGTACTTATGTAACCTTAACCAATGGTAGAGAATGATAACTGAGCAAGACAACTTGTGCTACTGCAACTCGCAATACGTCAAGTGCCACTATGTGGCAGGGTACTTGCTAGTATCTGTATATTTCAGCTCTTGTGTAGGGACCTGTGCTTACAATGCAACTTCTGCTTCATTTTCTTTTGTTTCAGGTCAGCTGGAATAACTTGTGTTGTGGCTTACCGCAATTATCTCAATAGTGAAACTGTTAATCTTCTAAAAAGTATAACTTGTTCTCTATATTTTTACAGCAATGTTTATATCATCTGAAAGTTCTTTTTATACTCCTAAAAGTGAACTATTCACTTTTAAAATAAATATTTTGGTTCAGTCGTTCATGCTTTTTTTTTTAATTTTCATTAAAAACTGCCATTTTTTTTTACAAAAATTAATATAAAATTTAAAATATCCCATAGTTCACTTTATAGACAAGGTATTGAGGAATTGTAGAGCTTGTCATATCGTAGTTGGTGAGGAACCATGATCTTTCGAAGAAGGGTCTTCATAGATCTAACAGCAGCTTCTCAGAGCCCATCAAAGTGTGGAGCTCTGGGAGGAATGTGATGCCACTGGATGTTTTCCCGAGTTGCGAAGTGGGAGATGGCTGATTTGGCAGAGTTGGACTCCATGAGCAACTGCAACTCCTGGATCTCTTGTCTGGCACCCACGAAGTTTGTCCCATTGTCGCTGTAAACTACGTGAGGAATACCACGTCGGTTGGTAAAGCGAGAGAGTGTTGCCATGTCGGTACAGAGGTCCAAGTGCACAGCTTTCGTTGTTAGACAAACGAAGACGCTGGCATAAACCTTCAGCACTTCTGGTCTCTGGTCTTCCCTCGCTTTACATAAAAGGGGCCAGCGAAGTCGATGCCTGTATAGAAGAAAGGTGGGGCAGGAGTCGTGCGGAAAGCTGGAAGAAGTCCTATCCGACATGACAGAGGCTTGCCGTAGGCTAGCTGGCAGTGGGAACAGGACTTGCTGACTTGGTTTACTATGTTACGCAGGCCAGGGATGTAGTAAGTATTTGCTATGATCACCACCAATGCAGATACACCAGCATGGCTATAAGTAGTGTGGAGAGTCTGTACAAGTAGCTTGGTAAGATCGGACTTTTGCGAGAGTAAGACGAGTAGCTTGGGCTCCTGGGGTGATGATGGGTCTCTCACTCTGATGCTAACAACAAGAAGTCCATCGTTGTTTGTTGTGATGAGGAGCTTGTGAAGTACATGACCTCTGAGAAGGGCCTTGTTATTGTGGATAGCTTCCAAAACACCTGCCAATCTCTCACGCTGGAATAGCCAGAAGAGCATCTTTTTGGATTCAGCAACTTCGGAGGTGGTGACGATGTCAGCAGTTTTCTTCTTATCATAGGACTTGGCATTGCTATTGTGACAAAAATGAACTATCCACGCTACAACCCTGCACAGGTGAAAGAAGGATGAAAACCGCTTCCAAAGGTATCTGGCAAATCGTAGAAGTCGTTCGAATTCTTCGTCTACTGAGACTTGGACAGCCAGGCTAGGAACTACGACATTTGGAAACTCCGTGTGTTTGAGGAGGGGCTTGTTAGGCCACAGAGCGGGGGGACCACACAGCACAGAGGCCTGCTCCACCACAAATCCGACTTGACTAAGTCCCTTGCCTGCATACCCCTGCTTGCTAGGACAGCAGGGTTCTGCTTGGAGGGCACATGACGCCAGTGAGATGATGGCAACTTGTCCTGGATTATGGTGACTATGTTGGCAACAAACCTTTCCAGGGTTGAAGTAGACTTGGTCAGCCAGTCAAGTGTGATCTCACTGTCGGACCATGCATAGAGGTTGGAGAATGGGATATTCAGGAGTTTGGCAACTCGGACAAGAAGTCTGGCCAGAAGGTGAGCAGCAACTAGTTCAGACTTCGGAATGGTGAGCTGTTTCAGCAGTGAAACTCTGGCCTTTGCTGTGACCAAAGATGTAGTTGTGAATCCTCCTTCATGCACAAGGCGCAGGTATATGGCCACGCCATATGCGACAGACAACGCATCGGCAAATCCATGAAGAGCAGTGTAAAAGGACACGTCTGTCATCAAGAACCATCCTGCAGGGCATGGAGTATTTGGTGATCACTGGGAGGTTGTCAGTCCAGACCTTCCATCTCTCCTCGATGTCTGGCGGAACTTGCTGGTCGCAGGTGGCTGACAGCTTCCATAACTCTTAGAGTAGGATACGGGCTAGAATGACTGATGGTGCGAAGAAGCCAAGGACATCAAATATCTTGGCGGTATCTGAGGCAACGGTACGTTTGGTGATCTTCTCCATGCTGGTGGTGACAGGGACGGAAACATGGACAGTGTCAGTCGAGACGTCCCAGTGTATCCCTAGAGCCTTCGGGACAGAGCTGGCACCCCGTGGCTGCTCGTGTGATACTCCAGGACTTCTATGTGGATGATCTGCTATCCGGTGCCAACACTGTAGTAGAGACAGACCAGTTCAGGAGGCAGTTGTGCGAGCTACTCTCCCGGCAGGCTTAAACTTCAGAAAGTGGCGGATGAATTCTGTGGAATTCCGACACCTGATTCCTGAACACTTACTGAAGACTTGGACGTCTCTACCCGGTGAGTATGTTGGCATTGGCTTGGTGACGTGTTGTGGCTTACCTCAATTATCTCAATAGTGAAACTGTCAATCTTCTAAAAATTATAACTTGTTCTCTATATTTTTACAGTGATGTTTATATCATCTGAAAGCTCTTTTTCTACTCTTGAAAGTGAACTATTCACTTTTTAAATAAAAATTTTGGTTCAGTCGTTTCTTCGTTTTAGTCTGTTTTTTTTTATACAAAAATAAATATAAAATTTTAAAAATCCCATAGTTCACTTTATAGACAAGGTATTGAGGAATTAGTTTGTGAATTTGAAGTCTTGATGTCGAAGTCGGAGGGGGTTAGTTTTGCAGGAATGGGCAAGGGTTTTCTCAACATTCTTGCCTTAGAATTTTGGCGGGTGTGATTTTCTGCCCAAATTTTTAGCTCATTTCAAAGATTTCAGATGGGCTATATTTCGATTGATTTGGAATTTGAAAAATAAATGAAGATGAAGTTCAAAAATAAGTTTTACAGCACTTTCCTGAAGCTCAGGCACAAAGTGATGTGAATAATGCAATCCTTATTTTTGAACAAGGAATGCAGCAAATGCTCAAGCAAGCTTTTAACTCTAACTATGAGAGTGATGTAATTCTACTGTCCAAATCATCAGGGAAGATATCTTCATTTTTCATGACTTTTATTTCCATGGTTCAGTTCCAGATGGCTGCCAGCAAGAGTCAGTCCCAACAAACCTGAAATACTTTGTGTCGATGCTGCTCAATGGAACAAACTTGACTGATCAACATTCGACTGATTCTCAAAGCTGCTAATTATATCTCAAGCCATTGTGTTCAACAGTAAAGAGAGGATCAACTGTAGCCAATCATTGACGACATTCCCTTGATCACGAGTCACCTCTGCCTTTGTACATCAAGATGAATCTACATACCCAAACTAGATCTAAGAATTAATAACACAACTATATCAGTCGGGTCTTAGTGTGAGCTATAATAGAATCCTTCAGCTTGAGAACCAACTAGCAAAGCAACATCTATATGTGACGTCACTAAAGAAATAGGCTTAGTTTGCCCTATTCACTTTGTCATGGACTCTTTACCATTGGTGCTCTGGATAACCTGGATCACAATCCTTCCAGGACTACAGCACAGGACTCCTTCCATGGAACAAACATTAGCCTATTTCAATTCCCCACACTGAGTCCAATAAAGGATGTCTACAATATTGCTACACTTCTCTCAACTAACTAAACAATAATCATCAGCTTCTTGAGGAGTACACAACTGTACCAGCAGTTGCACTCAACTAAGAGAGTATTGTTGTCTCCAAAATTTCAGATCATGTCAACTCAATCTCTGGACACCTAGAAGAAGGAAAGGTTATGGAGAAACCTTCGTTGGGGCATGGAATTAGGTTGCTGTTAAAAGATGAGCTGGAGAAGGAGATGCAGTGACCTTAACCAATGGTAGAGAATGATAACTGAGCCAGATAACTTGTGCTACTGCAAATTGCAATACGTCAAGAAACACCGTACTTTGAATGGAACTCATGGTGGTACTCATACTGGTCAGGGCAAATAGTGAAAAAAATTTCCTCTCTATGTTGAGTCTCTAAAGTCAATAGTCACATGGCTTTTGCATTTGACCATACTCACTGTGCTCACTGGCTGCCAGTCCACATTCATGACTTAGAATACCTTCCACAGTCTATTGTCAAGGAATTTCAAGACCATGATCACTGGGTTGTTACTAAGACTACAAATCACCTCTCAGCAACGCCTATAGATCAGGCCTATGAACAAAACAATATGATGGTAAATCGTTGCAGTGGTGTTGTAGAACTGACTGAAAACCCTGTAGCCTTTAGAAAGTGGATGTTTGCTGGACCTGAGGGGGCACGACGAGGAAAGAATTTTGACTCAGTTTAACCCAGATATAGCTGAGAAGCATTATCATCGAAAAATTTTCTGCTCAAAATTGTTCAAGAAGCAATTTCTCTCCCTTGTACAAGTGTTTCATGGTATGGGGAATCCATTTCTTGAAACATCTCCTGAGCTGTTCAACCTGAACTTGCAAACTGCAACGGATGAGTCTGTCAGTGAAACAGTGTGATCTGTTGAAACTCTGAGCAAAGACCAGTACACAAAGTACCAGAAAGCAGTGATATTGGATGGTACTACATAGCTCTATCTCTTTTCAGATGTCCAGCTCTGAAGACCAAGCAGTGTACCAGTGCTGCTCTGGTACACCTACTTACAGTATCTATATTAGATGAGTATGCCAGCATCGTCTTTGATCCCCATATAACTGTGCAGTCACAACAATCTACCCGGGTAGACTTAGTGTGGGACTCTTACAGACAACAGTATCAAAGCATCTACAAGACAAAAGTGAGGCAAAGGAATGAGATTTCTTACGGAATGATATCAATACACAAAAATTGTTTGAGTTTCTCTCTCAGAAGATCGTGTCTGCCAGTTATCCTGATGGCAAAGATTCATGTGATAGATTCACTGATGGTTGGCTGCAGTCCATGTTTGATCCAAACTGTGGATACAGATATTCTTGCCATCCTTGTTGGCAAGTTCTAATATTGACTTACATTAAATACTTCTGTGAATATTTGGGTGGCCTTTGTACAGGGAAGAACTATAAATATTTGAGTATCAACTCCACAGCATATGGTCTTATTTATTTAATAGTAGCTAGGCTACTGGAGCACGCCAAGTGTGTAAACTTTTAAGACAGAAGATAGTATAATTTAATAACCATAAAATCTCGGTCTGGTGGACCTTCTAGTAGCTATACCTAATGAGATGAATGACCTAAAACATAAACATATATATGCTAGAAGTGAAGGTGACAATTGCTGATTCTCAAGCCTTCTCGAGCAAGCAAAAGCAAGCTCAAGCTGGAATGAGTAAACAACTACATGATCACACACAAACAGACTATAGACAAGATGTAACAAAAAATAAAAAAGATTTACTGATACACACTGAGAGCACATGAACAGGTCCTTCTGGCGCCTGACGAAGCTGAGGAAGGCGCCAGAAGGAACCTGGGTTAAGGACCCAGGTACCTGCCGTGCTTTACAAAACAGAAAAGAGACACACACATTGTTCAATGTTACTTTGGTGGACGTTCCCTCAGTGAGTATCCATGCGCAGCTTCCACAGATGGAGTCTTTGCACGAACCAGTAGATCAGCAGACGATGGAGGACGTCTCCTTGAAACGAGTGGTACGAAGGGGAGCTTAATGAGAGCACATGCATGCAGCACATGGGTACCTGTCTGGACTACACTACCCATAGCTAGCAATGCTTGATGAGAGCACATGCATGCAGCACATGGGTACCTGTCTGGACTACACTACCCATAGCTAGCAATGCCTGATGAGAGCACATGCATGCAGCACATGGGTACCTGTCTGGACTACACTACCCATAGCTAGCAATGCCTGATGAGAGCAGATGCATGCAGAACATGGGTACCTGTCTGGACTACACTGCCCATAGCTAGCAATGCCTGATGAGAGCACACGCATGCAGCACATGGGTACCTGTCTGGACTACACTACCCATAGCTAGCAATGCCTGATGAGAGCACATGCATGCAGCACATGGGTACCTGTCTGGACTACACTACCCATAGCTAGCAATGCCTGATGGAGCTTATCAAGTGTGGTTGCAAGAGCACAAATGGTTGTAGTTCCAGATGTGGCTGCAAGACAGCAAACTGGGATTGTACAGATCTTTGTAGCTGCTATTGCATGAAGTAAACTTGTCAACACTCTTAATATCCTCGTATTGATACTATGGTAGCTATTGCTAGTATCCTTCAGCCCTATTAGTTATTAGTCAAGTAGCTTAATTGAAATTCTCTACCGTTGGTTAAAGTTTCATAAGTTTCCCTCTCCTGCTCTCTTTTTTCTGAAATATCTCGGCTTTTCTTATTTCCCACTTCCCTTTCTTTAGCGCTTTCTTCTCGAGTCATGGTGTCACTTTTCCTTTGTCTACCTGTCCTGCTTCTGAATCTCTCTGTCCTACTACCATGATTGTGAACTTAAGCTTTGCGAACATTTTCCTTCTTTTTCACCTTCCTTTTTTAAACTGACTCCGCCTTTATTCATTGATTCCAGCCACTTTTTAGTTACAATTAATCGCTTGCATTATTGCCTTCTCTTCCGTTCCATTTTAAACCTATGCTGCCTTACTTCACCTATTGCACCTGCTGATTAATTGCCTTTTACCTTCTCTGTCATACTTTCGCCTTCCTTTTTTAAACATATGCTACCTTTCCTCGTCTATTACACCTGCTTTTTAGAATTAACCACGTTCTACTGAATGTGATGACACTTTACCCATAGTGTAATGACGATGCTTTACCGAACCATTTGAAGCCCATGAATTATACACACCGTCGATCGTCATACTAACACACAAGCGTATTATTATATAGATTAACTGTCTTTGCCCGAGGTCATTGATGCGTTTGACGTCGCGATAAAATTAAGTCCAAAAGGAAAGGGTTAATGAAATGTGCAGGAATGACTGGACAAAAGCATGAAATTTTTTTGGTAATTTGTTATATCTTAACTAAAGATTATTTGATAGGTTCCAAATATTTTGCACCCATAATTTTTTTTGTCAAAGCAATTATTTTTAGGGGTGAAGTTCATAAAATTGAAATTTTCAGCTGGTACTCATCAATATCAAAGTATAGTATCAATACGAGGATATTAAGAGTGTCGACAAGTTTACTTCATGCAATAGCAGCTACAAAGATCTGTACAATCCCAATTAGCTTTCTTGTAGCCACATCTGGCACCACAACCATTTGTGCTCTTGCAACCACACTTGATAAGCTCCATCAGGCATTGCTAGCTATGGTTAGTGTAGTCCAGACAGGTACCCATGTGCTGCATGCATGTGCTCTCATCAAGCATTGCTAGCTATGGGTAGTGTAGTCCAGACAGGTACCCATGTGCTGCATGCATGTGCTCTCATCAAGCATTGCTAGCAATGGGTAGTGTAGTCCAGACAGGTACCCATGTGCTGCATGCATGTGCTCTCATCAAGCATTGCTAACTATGGGTAGTGTAGTCCAGACAGGTACCCATGTGCTGCATGCATGTGCTCTCATCAAGCATTGCTAGCTATGGGTAGTGTAGTCCAGACAGGTACCCATGTGCTGCATGCATGTGCTCTCATCAAGCATTGCTAGCTATAGGTAGTGTAGTCCAGACAGGTACCCATGTGCTGCATGCATGTGCTCTCATCAGGCATTGCTAGCTATGGGTAGTGTAGTCCAGACAGGTACCCATGTGCTGCATGCATGTGCTCTCATCAGGCATTGCTAGCTATGGGTAGTGTAGTCCAGACAGGTACCCATGTGCTGCATGCATGTGCTCTGATCAGACATTGCTAGCTATGGGTAGTGTAGTCCAGACAGGTACCCATATGTTGCATGCATGTGCTCTCATCAAGCATTGCTAGCTATGGGTAGTGTAGTCCAGACAGGTACCCATGTGCTGCATGCATGTGCTCTCATCAAGCTTCCATCCTGAAGATGGCCTGTTCTGTTCACTTATTCACTAGTGCTCCATATACTGTGGAGTTGATACTCAAATATTTATAGTTCTTCCCTGTACCAAAGGCCACCCAAATATTCACAGAAGTATTTAATGTAAGTCAATAATGGAATTTGCCAACAAGGATGGCAAGAATATCTGTATCCACAGTTTGGATCAAACATGTACTGCAGCCAACCATCAGTGAATCTATCACATGAATCTTTGCCATCAGGATAACTGGCAGACACGATCTTTTGAGAGAGAAACTCAAACAATTTTTGTGTATTGATATCATTCCGTAAGAAATCTCATTCCTTTGCCTCACTTTTGTATTGTAGATGCTTTGATGCTGTTGTCTGTAAGAGTTCCACACCAAGTCTACCCGGGTAGATTGTTGTAACTGCACAGTTATATGGGGATCAAAGACGATGCTGGCATACTCATCTAATGTAGATATTGTAAGTAGGTGTACCAGAGCAGCACTGGTACACTGCTTGGTCTTCAGAGCTGGACATCTGAAAAGAGAAAGAGCGTTTCTCTTCGTTTGATCATGCATGACTGGAACTAGTACCATCCAATATCACTGCTTTCTGGTACTTTGTGCACTGGTCTTGATGCTCAGAGTTTCAACAGATCACACTGTTTCACTGATAGCTCATCCATTACAGTTTGCAAGTTCAGGTGCAACAGCTCTCAGGAAATGTTTCAAGAAATGGATTCCCCATATCATGAAACACTTGTATAAGGGAGAGAAATTGCTGCTTGAACAATTTTTGAGCAGAAAATTTTTCTTCATGATGATAATGCTTCTCAGCTATGTGTGGGTTATACTGAATCAAAATTCTTTCCTCGTCGTGCCTGCTCAGGTCTAGCAATCCTCCACTTTCTAAAGGCTGCAGGGTTTTCAGTCAGTCCTACAACACCACTGCAACTATTTACCATCATATTGTTTTGTTCATGGCCTGATCTATAGGCATTGCTGAGACGTGATTTATAGTCTTAGTAACAACCCAGTGACCATGGTCTTGAAATTCCTTGACAATAGACTGTGGAAGGTTTTTTAAGTCATGATTGTGGACTGGCAGCCAATGAGCACAGTGAGTATGGTCAAATGCAAAGGCATGGAACTATTGACTTTTGAAACTCAACATAGAGAGGACATTTTTAAATATTTGCCTGACAAAAATGAGCACCATGTGTTCCATTCAAAGTATAGTGTCCCAAAATAGAAATGTACCAATCATGCTAAGTCTTCCATGTCTGTTTAGCTAGGAAGGCATCTTCTTGGAACTTTGTCAGAGTTTTGGCCATGCCAACACACTGATTTGATGACCAGGTCTGGTTCATGATAGATGTGATGCCTTAAGGAAAGAGTCAGCAATACCAGATGATGCTCTACCAGCCTGTGTTAGTGCAGCAATCCTACCAGCCAGTGTTAGTGCAGCAGTTTATCCAGAAGCCTCCAGATAGTCTACAATAGTGCTCAATATTGCCATGTCGATGCGTAGGCCACACATCATAGCCACATATTAGTCTTCACCGTAAGTGCCAGGCCATTTCCATTGCATAAGCTCAGCAATTGCATGAAGTGATGCATCAACTGCAGTTACTAGAATTTGACCAGGATTGACAAACTCTATAGCTTGGCACTGCACATTCATACCATGCTTAACAATGGCTGCTGAAGATGCTTTCTCATAAAACAGAGGTATCAAACTGGGTCAATGCTGTTGAGGTATCTTTATACATGATTTGATTAGAGGCATGGTAGGATGCTCAAGTCACTCCATCTCCTTCTCCAGCTCATCTCCAACCAAGGTTTCTCCTTAACCTTTGCTTGTAGGGGTTCAGAGATAGAGCTGACACGATCTGAAATTTGGGGACAACATACTCTCTTTGTTGATGCAACTGCTGGTATACAGTTGTATACTCCTCAGGAAGCTGATTATTGTTGAGTTAGTTGAGAGAAGTGTAGCGATATCTTGTGGACATCCTTTATTGGACTCAGTGGGGAATTGAAATAAGTTAATGCCTGTGCCATAAAAGGAGTCCTGTGCTGTAGTTTTGGAAGGATTGTGATCCAGGTTATCCAGAGTACCAATGGTAAAGAGTCCATGACAAAGTGAACAGGGCAAACTAAGCCTATTTCTTTAGTGACGTCACATATAGATGTTGCAAGTTGGTTTTCAAGCTGAAGGATTCTATTGTAGCTCACACTAAGACCCAACTGATATGGTTGTGTTATCAATTTCTTAGATCTAGTTTGGGTATGTAATTCATCTTGATGTACAAAGGCAGAGGTGACTCATGATCAAGGGAATGTCGTGAATGATTGGCTACAGCTGATCCTCTCTTTACTGTTGAACACAATGGCTTGAGATAGAGTTAAGCAGCTGTGAGCATCAGTTGAATCTTGATGAGTCAAGTTTGTTCCATTGAGCAGCATCGACACAAAGTATTTCAGGTTTGTTGGGACTGACTCTTGCTGGCAGCCATCTGGAACTGAACCATGGAAATGAAAGAATGGCAGTTTTTTATGAAAATTTCGAAAAACATGAACGACTAAACCAAAATATTTATTTACAAAGTGAATTGTTCACATTAAAGTGTAGAAAAGAGTTTTCTGATGATATGAACATCACTGCAAAAATATGGAGAACAAGTTATAATTTTTAGAAGATTGACAGTTTCACTATTGAGATAATTGCGGTAAACCGCAACACAAGTTATTCCAGCTGATAGTGTTTAAACAGAAGATCCCTACAAGAGCTGAAATATACAGATATTATGAATGTAGAAGCTACTGTACATTGTATTAAGCTCAGATTTCGAGAGCATCGTGCCTCATCATTTACTCATAAAAGCATCCTGATTTATTGTTGACACTTAGTTTGCTCTTTAAGAGCAACTCTGGTGCATAAGCAGTAACTTCAATAGCTCTCCTTTGTGAAACTGCGGTGGTACTATTGGCTACTGTAGTTACACAAGAAACCAGCCGTTGCCAAACACTGTTGTTTTCTAAAACTGTCAGGGAATACCCAGGCTAGAGATGAAGCAGCTCTAAAAATACTATTAAACTGCCCTATAAAGCAAATCATATTTAGGTTGCCTATTCTGGCAGATCCTGAAGTATTGTTTGGAAGTTCAGGAGAGGATTCACTACCTCTATGATGCAATACAGTGGTAGAGCGCCCAAAAAAAACTCTAATGAGCCGCCATTAATTTTAGTTTGCTAAGTGAAGGTAGGGTAGCCTCCTGTCCAAGGGTTAGATTGCACTGTAGCCTCTCACAACAGGGTTCTGTGAAAGCTTCAGGGATGCTTTCTAATGCCTCCAATAACACCGGTTAGGACTGGAAATTTAGGAGACAACTGTACAACACTCACGCGAAGTTTATTTTCAAAATGCAGTCACTCACACCTGGCCCTGTTGGAGTGCAGTTTACGTGGTTGAATAGCTCTTTCTGTGTGCTTTATTTCGAACTATAATGAGCTATAGTTTTAAACAAAAAATGGCGAAGACATTCTGTACAAACAGTAGCAGTAAAACTAAGATTAGATTCTTCCCGGAAAGTGCAGTACTGTAAGTAGGGATTGTAAAAAAAATTATAAATGAATAAAAAAGGTCCAATTGGTTTGAAACTTTGAACACTGCTTCAGAAAGCTTCAACTTACAGAATAAATATATAACTATAATTAAAAAAATCAAATATTAAAAATAATCATTTTTATGGTAAAGGCCAGCCTTAAAAGAGCATCTGTTCTAGAATAAAGAGCATAAAAAGCTTTGATGTTCGGAGCGAGTCCAAGACTGACGATGAAGATTCTTTTTCAATAGCAACATCGCTCATGTGTGCATGTCACTGGCTGTGTGATCCTTGTAGCTGGAAGCTCTAAATGTCTTTAACCATTAATAAAACAGGATTGAAGTTTCTCATACAGCAAAGCTTGTTTTGAAACTTTATACACACTGAACACTTCAACAATTCTACTAAATTTCTATGGCAGGGAGATTTAATCCCGAGCGGCAGCCTAGCATTGGCAATAGTTCTAGCTTCAGTTCAGAAGCGGAAAGGTCAACCACTCCAACAAAAAGAAGAGCACTGACAGTGGCTATGGTCAACGCTGGATAGCTGAGAGTGACTGGGCCCTGACATAGCTACTTGGCTTACGTATACTGCGTCAGATCATTTGACAAAATTAACCAGATGTTGTCCATGACTCAAAGCTATTTCAAGCTCTGAAATTAACTCTTCATTGTCAGTAATCTCCAAACTCATAGCATGATAGATGAACAAACAGACAGGTGCCATCTCACACATGTGCACTGAGGGTTTATAATATATAATTATTTTTGGCTATAGTAGTTTAGATGAAAACAAATTAATAGCTTTTGCAGCGAGAAAATTCACTTGGCTTCGCCTTGTCTTGCACCACTTGTGCTGTTAACCCCAAGTTTAACAGTTTTTCATGCTATTATATCTCCAAATATGCTCTCTTTTTTTAGAATTAAGTATGTCTAATAATTAAGTAATAGTTATGCCATGGCCAACGAGGGGTTATGGAATATAACCGTCCCGATCCTGCCCGAGGGATAAGGGCGGTGATATTCCATAACCCAGATGTTGCCATGGCACAACTGTTTTATACCATAGTTGCTGCTACTACTACTCTCTCATATCCACCTATATGGGACCAGCCCTACCACATATAAATCTCCTGCTGCTCTCATACCACAGGAATTTACCACAGCTAGCTGCTTTACTGCTTACTGCTGAGCAGCTGGAGATAACAGCTGGCAGCTACAATGCTAAAGTAAACTTGCTAAAGTAAACTTTCTGGCGTGCTTCAATTGAATTTTAATTGAATTTTAATTTTGGGCCGGAAACACGGAAGAATTCGCTTGACACCGCACCAGGAAAATATCATAGCCCCAGGAAAAATCACCGGTAAAATATCACTTTTAATCCATGGGTACAGCAGCAACCATGGTATAAGTAATATTGTTAATGCATTTAGATTGAGATCTAGATATTTGTTTCATGTTTGATTATTAGGTAAAGTGATTCCTGAGAATCACAAGTTCACTGATGAGGTGACATCAGCAATATTTAATAAACAAAGCATCAGAAGAAAGATAGCCAATATTCTACTGAAAGGACTCCCTGGATCTGGCAAGACATCGTTGTTGGATCGTCTCCTGAACAAGCCACTTCGTGTGTACTATTCCTCTACTGGCTTGTGTGAGAAAATAGTCATAGTTCAAATAGGCCCCTCCTCCACACATACTTCAGCCTACACCTGTGAAGACAACACATGGAAAGTCACTGACTTTGATGAGTCTGTGGTTTCTCAGTTAGACAGTTGCAAGGTGTTCATTCCACAGAAAAGCAGCGGTGGTCCACGACTACGTCTTCACAGAGCAAGTGCATCCAAGCAAGACCAGCCAGTGTCTGACATCGAGCACCATGTGAAAGAAGTCCTTGAAAGACACCAGATCAAGAATATTGTAGATTTGCAAACCAAAAATTCTCTTTACATCAGAGATACAGGCGGACAGGTGGAATTTCAAGAGAGCCTTTCTCTTCTGATCTTTGGTCCTTCTATTTTTATCTTTGTCATGAGAACTGACATTGACATTCATACAAAGAACATCATTCAGTACAGATCAGCCAATGGAGAAATTATCAACCATTATCAGTCCTCTATTTCTACAATGGATGCTCTCATTCAATTCCTTACCAGTGTTTCTGCCATACAGACAACTGAAGAAGGTGTGCTTGAGAAGGTTTCCTCAGTGTGTCACGAGCCTATTGTCTTTATAGTAGGTACACATATTGACATGATTGGTTCAGAAGCTCAATCAGTTCTTGACAGCATTAATCTAATGCTTCACAAAATGATTTGTGAGAGAAATTTCTTCCACTTAGTTCGTTATTCTAATGGTCCTTTGAACACCGTCATATATAAGGTAGACAATACCAGCAGTGAAGACCAGCAGTTTCAGAAGCTTCGTTCTGATATCAACAAATTCATTCACGATAGAGATGAGTTTTTGATTGAGTATCCTGTGAGTTACCTTCTCTTCTGTCTGGAACTACACAGTATTCACGAGACTGTCTTATCAATGGATCGTTGCAAGAAATTAGCAGCCAAGTTTTATATTGAAGAAAAAGAGATGGGGTCACTTCTTCATTTCCTTCATTTCAGAGTAGGTATTATCCAGCACTATGACATTGAAGGTCTTTCAGATATCATTATTAAAGAGCCTCAAGTTCTCTTTAACAAAGTCACTGAACTTATACTGGAAACTTTCTTGTCATCTGGATCTATACCAAAGAGTCAGCAAGACAGTTTCTGCAAGAGAGGAATTTTAGAAGCTTCTGTTTTTAAAAATCTTTTGAGTGAGAAGGACAAAATCACACCAGACCAGTTTCTCAAGTTTCTTCTTCACCTTCGTGTAGCTGTTTCTATTACCGACAAGAAGGGAGTGCTCAAATATTTCATACCTTCAGTTTTGAATCATGTTGAAAAGTCTTCATCAGATACACTTGACTCTGTTGTTGCTCCTCTTGCTATCACTTTCAAACTTGGTCACTGTCCTAAAGGTCTGTTTGGTATGCTCATTTCTTTCTTGCTGAATCCTGAAGGAGATCAGACTCTAACATTTGACTTGTTAGAAGACCATATATATCAAGACCAAGTATCTTTGCGGGTAAATTCTTCAGAAGATGTGGACCAAATTTGCCTCAGAAGCCATCTCTCTCATCTTGAAGTCAGTGCTGTTCTTGAGAATTTCCCTCCAAATGTGTTAGCTCTTCCAAGAGCAACTGCACCGAGTGAAGTTTGTAGTAAACTTCGGCAAACATTCGATACCTGTCTTCAGTCATCTCTAAATAAGTTGCACTATGACTACGGCAAAGTGGAACCTTATTTCAGTCTGAAATGTCACCTTGAGAATTGTTGTAAACTGCATGAAGTCCAATTAGAACCTACATCATGGGCTATGCACTGCAGTGCTCACAATATACGAATAGCTCCCTCAGAACCTGGAATGTTTTGGTTTAATGAAGGTAGGTAATGCTTTAAGCAAATTCAACACATAAAAGTTATATTTTGTATGTTTGTTCAGAATCTTCTTATTCAAAACCTACACAAGCTGAGACAAATATATCCAAACTATCAAGTAAGTTGTTCAAGATTATTATGAAGAACTTTGCTAACTGTTTTCACTTCTATGTATAGTAGACTCAGACCAAGTTGGCCCAAGTTGTGAAGAAACTCTAACTCAGAGTACTTCTTTAAGTGGTGTCAATTCTACTCAAATATGCAACAGTACATCCGCAGAGGATGTCAAATGTATGTTATTCTCTATTTGTTTGTATGTTTATTTATTTGTTGTTTGTTTCGTTATTTCAGCACTTCCCATTACCATGAAGAGATTGAGCTTATTGAAGTGGACAGATAAGAGTGGCCAACCAAAGACTCTCAGACTCAGAGATGAGATGAGTCCCCATTGGCGTGAGGCTGGAGAACTGTTGGATTTAAGTATAGCAAGAATGGATGGTATTTATACTCATCGTTTAGCAGATGTCAGGCAGTGTTGTCGAGATGTTCTACAAGACTGGGTCAAGATTGGATCATCAGATTACCCAGCAACTTGGGGTGGTCTGTTATCATTACTAGATGACTTACAACTTCATGCATGTGTCAAGTCTTTACAAGCAGCTTTGGAATGTAGTCCAAATTCAGTTTTGTAACACCAACAGTTGTATTATACACTTGTCACCTTTATTTTTTATGTAAAAATACATTTCATTTCTAGTTGCTATTCACCATTATCATAGTATAATATATTAGATACAGACGTTTCGGTCCGTGGTCCTTCCTTAGTCAAACTGAGAAGGCACAACAAATGTATGGACATATGTAGCTGATGGAATGTTGATAGGATGTGTTGATTCATTAAAAACATTGAGGTGTGTGAAGAGAAGAGGAGGTGGCTGAACACTATTTTAGAAAATGTTGCTCCCAATTTGCCCTTTATGTCAAACTCAACGATTTCTCTAAGGTTGATTAGAATATCAAACACAAAAACTCCACAAAGTACAAATTGAAAATCTTTTTATAGCTACTACGATGAACTAATAATGAATGTGTGACATAATAAAAGATGCTCTGTTTTTAGCAACCCCTGTGATTCTAAAGTTATCTGATCATGATGCCTGTAGCTACTGATGTGTGTTGGTGAGTTGATAAAGATACGGATACGCTCCCTGAGGGTGTGGTTACTATGTTATCTGGTCCCTCTACAATGTGAGCAGTGATTTGGACTGTTGTCTTCAGATGATGTTGAGGTGATTGTTCTAGGTGAGTAGTGATTTGGACTGTTCTTCAGATGGTGTTGAGGTGATGGTTCTATGTACGTAGTGATTTGGACTGTTCTTTAGATGATGTTGAGGTAATTGTTCACAACACAGATATGTTAATTGGGAGAATCTGATATATAATTGGGCCAACAATTGTGTTTGACATTAGTATGAAAAAGACCCTATTAGCATGCAATTGTCCAATGAACATAATTGCCTCTTGGTCCCTGGTTAATAACATAGTTCATCGAAGGGGCCAGGGCCCTCTTGAGCCTTCTGAATTTCTCCTGCTGCTACACTCACCTTCTGGCCAACAGTAGTAAATTGGCAAAACAGCATCACACCCTGACAACAGCCAAAGTTCCATTGACACTGATCCCCAAGTCTTCCACATCTGATGGTAAAGACCAGATGGCATGACCTCATGCTACGGAATTGCTGGAAGACTTGATGTGTGATGCCATCTGCCCAGACATCTTTTGCATTCTAAAGTCATGCGTCCTGAGAGGTAGTTTGTGTTGCAGATTTGGCAGAAAGCAGAAAGTTCCAGAAATATTTGCAACTATCTCCAGTTTGCATTATCTCAACTGAGTCTTCTGAAGTATTATAGCTTTAGTTGTAGTTAGTTTATAACATCCTCCAAAGTAAGTAAGAAAAGAAAATAAGATGCTAAATTGCAGCTTTTAGCAAGTAGAGATAACTAATGCATTGGATTTAGCACCACAGTTATGTCAAGTTAAGAGATTTTAATATTCTATACAATACTTTAAGAGCCCATAATATTGTAAGTTTAGCTAGCATGCAAAATTTATAGTGCAGGAAATTTGTATTTTGTATGATATTATATAGTTTATCTTGCAAAATATCAAATGAAGTTTAGTATGCCATACATCAAATGATAGAAAGTTCATCGAAATTGTGATTTGAATCACTCAATTTCTTACAAAAATGTCAGACCCGTGTAGCATGCACCTCAACATACAAATAATAGATCAGCTGATCTACTATAATGGTTTGTAAATATTCCTGAAACTTTAATGCTCCTTGTGGGTATGGTTGGGAGTTGCGCTGGCCCTCTGCTCAGTTTCTCATAAATGCAGCCCAACGCAACACGGTATCCGCTGCCACCAGAGTTCTCCCCAAGCCCCTTGACAGACTTTGATATAAAATCGTAATCTTAAAAGATGGGAACAAGGACAGAACTGAACTAGCCACGTGCGCAGGCAGACTTTAAATAGTTCAGGGTCCACCCACACACGGAATGACATGACGAGACACCAACGTAAGTACTCACAACAACGCACACCAATAAACATTCAAGTCCACACAACTACGCACACCAATAAATAAACTAAACTCTAAGACACGCACACTGATACACAAAGTAAATAATTAATGCTCAATAATACACACACACAATGTTCCCTGTTCTTTATCTTCTCTCTTCTTGCTCTTGCTCTTTCTGATCTTTCTCTTCCTTCTCCTTCACCAGACCCACATCTCCCCCGCCTAAGCTTGGAGCCGGCGACAAGCTGATACCACCAGGGTCTGGTTCGTTCTTCTTCTTGTCCAGGCACCATGATTGTCTCGAGAAACCATCCGCATTCCCATGTTGAGCACCCGGACGAAACGTAATCTTGATCGGACGATCTTGCAGGGCAAGGGCGAAACGTAGCAGTCTCTTGTTCAATCCCTTTCCAGACAGCAATGCCAGACATGCCTTATGGTCTGTAACAATCTCCACAGGCTTTGCATAGACGAGCCTCTCGAAATGTCGAAGAGCAGCCACGATGGCCAAACTCTCGAGCTCCGTGATCGAATAGTTTCGTTCAGCAGGACGAAGTTGTCTGCTGAAGAACGCGATTGGAAGTTCTTCTCCATCTCTCACACCGTGAAGACAGGCACCGATCCCGTCCCCGGACGCATCCGTATATAGTTTCAGGTCATCATCAGGACTGAGGGTATACAACAACACATTAGCGCACAAGGATTGTTTCAACTTACCATATGCGGCATCCATCTCTCCCGTCCAAGCCACCAGATGCGGAGCCCGGAGAGAGGTTGAAGGAGTCAGAAGAGAGGATAAATTGCCAAACCCCTTAACAAACCTCCTGTAATACGACATGGCTCCTAGAAAAGCCCTCAAGTCTTTCTTAGACTTAGGCTTAGCAAACTCTCTCAAAGCTTTGACTCTACTCTCTGGAACAGACATTCCTCCACCACCAATCCTATGACCCAAATACGTCAGATACCTTCTCCCAAACACACACTTCCGCTTCTTAATTTTCAACCCAGCATCACCTAAACATTTAATCACTCTTCTAACATCAGCCAAATGATTCTCCCAACATTCACTAAAAATGACTACGTCATCTATATAATTGCAACACATACTCTTTACAGGTTCCAGCACACTCTCAACTGCTGCTTGAAAAACAGCAGGAGCGTTCTTTAGCCCGAAGGGCATACGAACGTAACGATATTTGCCCAGAGGACAGACAAAGGTCGTCAACTCACTAGACTCAGGTTCCATTTCTATCTGGTGGAAACCAGAAGTCAGATCTAATGTGGACAGACATGAACAATTGCCCACTTTCTGGAGTATCTCCTCCAGAGATGGCACCCAATGCCTCACTAGGGGCGTCACCAAGTTCAGTTGACGGAAGTCTACACAAATGCGCACAGACCCATCCTTCTTCCGAACCGGGACTAAGGGGGAAGACCATAAAGAACTGGACTTCACAATAATTCCATCCCTTAACAATTTCTCAATCTCCTCAGATACAGCTTGTTCTATACCCACTGGTATGTTCCTCCCTTGCTGGGAAACAGGAACAGCATGTTCGGTCAACACGATTCTACACATAACATTCTCACACAGGCCAGGGGTTTCACTAAAGAAATCACTCATCTCATCTAACAAACATTCCAACTCTCTACCATTAAACCCAGGACACTTATCCTTGGACAATAAGGGCGAACATTCCAACAAATCATTACCAATGCCCGTGTCCTCAGCCACCAAGGTGACTGCATTCACTTCCACAGGTCTAGGTGAATAATCCTTCAAATTATTAATGTGAGCAATTTTCACAGGATGCCCATCTCCCTTCGAAACTTTGTAGGTGACTCGGGACACCCTTTCTACCACTTGGTAAGGCCCTTCCCACGAAGCCTGCAGAGCAGCGTGGAGGCCAGGAATTCTCATTAGAACACTATCTCCCACACTAACACATCTATCTCTCTTTCCTTTATTGTAAGTATACACTCTAGATTCCCGTTGTTTTGCTTCCGTAGCACAGGCCACGTCATGCAGTGTGCTCAACTGGTCATGCAATTTAAGCAACCATTCCTCAACATCCATTCCCTCAAACACATTATCACACCAACCATGATACAAAATATCCAAAGGACCTGCTACCTCCCTACCAAACACTAAACGGTGAGGCGAAAAACCAAGGTCTCTATTTGGTATCTGCCTAATGGCAAACAAGGCCAAGGGCAGAAACTCCACCCAGTCAATACCGGCGTCCAGGGCCTTAGCCAACATAGGCTTCAGGGTCCCATGGAGCCGCTCGACCACGCCATTGGACTGTGGGTGGTATGGAGAAGACTGCACAGAGTCAATCCCCAACATGGCATAGGTATTGGTCATCAATTTAGAGAGAAATATCGTCCCTCGGTCAGACAAGACCTTGAGAGGGATGCCTGTCCTAGCAATAATTTGGACGAAGGCTTGGGCAGCTTCCTCAGCCGAGGCAGTCCTCATGGGGACAGCGTCAGGCCATCTGCTTGCCAAACACGCGTACGTGAACATATACTTGGCACCGCGCCTCCCTTTGGGGAGGGGGCCGACCAAGTCCACAGCCACAGACTCAAACGGAACACACAAGATTCTCCTTTCAACCATCAGGGCTTTCTTATTCCCCGAACTATTTACCCTTAAACAAACATCACAAGATTTGACAAATCTCACGATATCACCATGTATCCCAGGCCACACAAAACGAGAACCTAGGACACGCCTCATCCCACGTACACCAATGTGGGCTGTGTTGTCATGTGCCAGCGTTAAAGCCTTGGCACGTTTGGAAACTGGGAGAACGATTCTAACATTCTCAATACCACCGTCGTCTACAGACTTATGAACTAGAACACCATTATCAGCCCAAGAATAGCCATTCATGGACTTATCCGCCAGACTCCTCAGAGGAGCTAGGGAACTGTCACTCACCACATCTGAAACAAACAACTCAACACCTGAAGTGTCACACTGCTTAGGACAAACAAGTTCAGAATTGACTTCACTATTATTCACTTTAGGAGGAGAGACCTGGCTAGACTGCACAACTTCCATGTTTTCTTCAGAAACTTCGCCAAGCTCAACCCCCGAAGCATTACTATCAGCAACCGAAGCAATATCATCTACCTTCTTCTTCCCTGCTACACCATCAAAACCTGTATCAATGTTAGCCAGTCTCTCAAACTCCTCAGTGAAACTCACTGGACTAGCCTCAATCACATCAGAAACACAATTATCTTTTACACACTTCCTCTCACGTCTACTCTTAGATCTAGTAACGACCTTGACTGTTGCACTTCTCTGGATGTCACCATCGCCCTGAGAGGTCTTACAAGCCTCCTGCAGGGTAGTGACAGAGCCAGCATCACTAGGTGATGTCTGAATGCCCGAGGTATCATCGGGATGCCCTGCCCCTCGTGCCCTGGGAGGGGCACTTGAGGCAGCATCCAGAAGAAGCTTAGATGCCATTTGGCCGTCCATGGGGACGGAAAACAGTACTTTGTTACATACATCATCCTCATGGGCCACAGCTACAACAGAAATGAAGGACTTGCCTCCAAACTCAAAGTCAACTTCAGCTGTCTGGAGTGACTTGGTTTGACCATTCCACCCCTTTACATTCACTCTCTCATCTAATAACTGGTTTTCATACACGAGACAACCGGGAACAATAGTAATTTCTGCCCCGGTGTCAGGGACAATTAAACACTCAAGTCCATTCACCAGACCTTTAACATGGGATGTCCCTTCCTGAACTGCCACAAGATTGGCGTTGTATGTTCTTCTACCCTTCTTAACTTCAACATTCTTATCACTTTTACCATCAGATTTGGCACCACTACTACCCTGCTTGCCCCTGTGAGGGCAATCAGGTACTTTGTGCCCAGGCTAATTGCATGAGTAGCATACGACCCTAGGACTGCCAACACTTTGCTCACTATTTCCCTTGAATCTACAGTCATAAGCACGATGCCCATACCTCTGGCAGACATAACAACGAATCCCTCTATACCCAGAACTGAAATTGGGATTACTAACCGGTCTACTAACAACTGGGGTCTCTGGTTCAGCTGTTTGGAAAGACAATGCAACCCTGTTGAGATCTTTAAAAGATCCAACCTCGCGCGCATCCATCAAGGAGCGTTGATTGGCCGGCCGTGAGGCCCTGTAAATGGCCATGGCGAAGAAGAGCAGCACGTCAGCTTTGTCGACGGTAGCCATGTCAACAGAATCTACGAGACCTTTCAAGTAAGCATACGATTCAGTGGAATTCATCGATTTCGTAGCGTTACTAAATTCAGCTATAAGCTTGACTCCTAGAGCAGTACGGCTGGAGCCTAAGCTTTCGACAAGAAGTTCCTTTAGCTCAGCATAGGATGTATGCGCTCGGTCTATGGAAGCGACGCAAGCTGTACTGGTCTTGGACTGCAGCTTTTGCAGCAAAACAGTTTTGAAGCGAGCTCTGGGGCAGCCTAAGTCGGACAGGTCTGCCTCTAACTTCATAATGTATTTAACAATATCTACACCATCTTTGTGGGGCGCCAAGGCAGCAATTTGCCTATTAAGATCACCCCCTGCACTATCACCTGAGGCCCCACTAGAGGACCCCATATGTCTCATAGCCTGAGTAAACTGCTGCATAAAACTTCTCATCAGGCTAGAGTCACTGTCACTGATCACAGGATCAGATTCAGCATTACTCCTGGGAACAGCAAAATTTTCTCTCTCCCTACCAAGGGTACTAAACTCCCCAAAACCAGAATTCTCCTCAACATCTCTCAAATCACCAGAGTTCTCCGTCATTTCGGATGCACTCTCACCCTCAGAAATAATACCACAATTCAAAAACAATTGCCTACTCAAAACCAAAGGTTTACCAGGTCCCTCAACCAAAGTACTACTGGAATCAGACACAACAGACTCCCTATCAAGACTCTCAGATACACGAGACACGTCCCTGGACTTCCCGCTATCCTTATCACCACTCTTTACCCTCACCTTGTCAGGCAAAATACTCTGAGAACTGTCAGAACCCAACTCAACTCCTGAATCAGCACTATATTTGCTTCGACAGACTCTGACCTTCCTCTCTCTCCGGTTCATCCACACCAGTGACCTGAACACAAAGAAACAAACAACAGCACACAGCAATCTCAACAATAACGGCAACCAATGCAAACAATAAAACCCTTGTCAAACTCCTGAACAGTGTCTGGCTCGACGTAGTGCGATCCCGAAGGTTAAATCGGCAGAGACGCAGTTCCGAAGAGTCGGATGAGCACAGAAGAAGACGCAACTGATAACTTGGAGCACAACCGTCTGGTCGATGACGTGAAGCACCACCGCTGCCGCCAATTGTGGGTATGGTTGGGAGTTGCGCTGGCCCTCTGCTCAGTTTCTCATAAATGCAGCCCAACGCAACACGGTATCCGCTGCCACCAGAGTTCTCCCCAAGCCCCTTGACAGACTTTGATATAAAATCGTAATCTTAAAAGATGGGAACAAGGACAGAACTGAACTAGCCACGTGCGCAGGCAGACTTTAAATAGTTCAGGGTCCACCCACACACGGAATGACATGACGAGACACCAACGTAAGTACTCACAACAACGCACACCAATAAACATTCAAGTCCACACAACTACGCACACCAATAAATAAACTAAACTCTAAGACACGCACACTGATACACAAAGTAAATAATTAATGCTCAATAATACACACACACAATGTTCCCTGTTCTTTATCTTCTCTCTTCTTGCTCTTGCTCTTTCTGATCTTTCTCTTCCTTCTCCTTCACCAGACCCACACTCCTCTTTGTGAGTTCAAAGTCATATAACAAAATTTGGTTTAACACAATTGAACTAACATCATTTTTATTCTTAGTAAGCTTAAAACACCTTATGTACAGTATTTTCTTATGTACAGTATTTTCTTGCTCCATCCAATGTACAGTGACTTCAGAGTCCATTGACAATTGAGAAGGAAGGGCTAAAACTTCCCCACTTTTGGTAGTTTGCCACAAGGTGATGTTGTGGTGTTTAACATTCCTACTTGCAGCTGCTTTACCAGGTCCTGATTTTTAATGACATTTGTTCATGAAGTGCCAATATAAATCTTGATAACAATTAGGACAGATAAACTTCTTATAAATGAAGGCAAAATACATTAAATAATTTACGGAAATGATATAAGCTTCCAACATTTTTCAAACATGGAGCATTTCATACATTTAAACAAACATAAGAACAGCACTATTCTTTCAAATGTGTTTCTAATACAGAAATCTTTTCTTTAATGTGGCTTTACAATTTTCAAAGCGAGAATATTCCCTACTTGAAATGTAGGAATATTTCCAGCCTATTTCTGATGCACTGGACAAAAACTGGAATTTCCTTAAGTACAGGATATCCTGCTGAAAATTTGTCTTACATTTCTGCTACTGTAAATGTCGTATTAAACACAGATTTCTTTTACAAGCAGGATTCATGATATACAGCCAGCCTAATGTCATGGTCCAGGATACTCAAAACACCATGCAGTTTTTCTTTAGACAAGATACTTGATATTGCCAATCATGGATATTTGAAATGCCATGCATGCTAGACACTTTATAAGTTTTATAAACTAATGTGTTTAGTCATGTTGATAGAAGTGATGAAGCTCCAACTTAATAATTGCCAGGTCTTTGATGTCACCTTATAAAGGCATGCATTAGCTATGTTTGTTAATCAAGTTCAACATTATACATACAAATGCAGTTTGTGTTGCATTATTAGCCATATAAGTGTGAGCATTCATTGTCAATACCAGCCAGGTTATATAACGCAAAGAAAATGCTTGAAATAATTAAGCAGTATTTAATTTTACCATAGATACACAATTAGCTAATAGTCTTTAATTTATATGTTAGACTCAATTATTCAGCTTTGACTTTACCAAATAGTTCAGCTACAAAAATTTAGCTTAATTGGTGCGATCTTTTTATTCCTAGCGACCCTTTACCCATATTCACCGCCCTCCTCCCCCTTTTTGTATACTGGAGGCAGAACCCATTCAAGTTTGTAAAGGGTCGCAAGAGTTGTAGTTATTATAAGTAACTTTCCACTTCCTCTTCTGAGACTATTTGCAGGCTGATGAGAGCTACTACGCAGATGGTAGACGTTGTAGCAAATGGAGGAAAGGTATTGTTAAGGAAAGCGTATAAGCTAGAAATTTTTGCTAGAGACAAATCATATACTTAGTGTGTATTATGAATGAGGAAGGCCAAGGGAATTTGCGGTAGTAGCAGCTTTTCCAATATCTTAATAATGAAATTCTCTTAGTTCAGACTATGGAGCTACTTAACTACATAGCTGTTAGTGAATTTAAAATCTGGGTTTAATTTTTTTTATATAGAATCAAAACTGTCTTTTTTTTTAATGTCAGTTAATCATACCAATTGTGACCACAAAAAAAATCATCCAGATGATGCTAATATTCCTCTCTCATTAATATTTAATATTTTTGTGAAAATAATGTTCACAATAATCGGTTCGCAAATTTATTAAAAAAAAGTGTTACATGGTTATCTGGCCACTGTTTACTCTTTAATTCTGACAATAAGCATTCTCATGAACTGATGTTCCATGCACTAGCCCATATGTTAATGTTAGTTCTATCAAATAAATATTTAGCCTTGCTATGGGTCTTTCAGTTCAACAACCATTTATAGGAACTATGTGTATGAGCACGGACGGACACTACGTTTGATATGAAAGGGTGCTGTAACAGTTATTCATGTTTTTCTAGTATTTCATTTATCTTCCCATGGTTGTAGTCATGCACATATAGGCAGAAGTACACTTGATACATTACAACCACATGCACCCATACACAGTATTCGTGTGAAAACTGGTCACTTTGCTGGGAATAGTAAGCATCTTGAATGTTGTGGAGGTTCTATTTTTTAAGGCAAACTTAAGTCTGGACAATCTTCACATGGCAAAGTACTGCTAATGCAATAGGTTAATTATATGTGTATAACGTGACATTATTTTTCTGCATGCAGACGAGCCACTTTGGTGGGAATCAAGTCAAAGTGCACCTTTGCATGTGTTACAATAGTGGGCAAGATTTAGAGAATCATCTCATTGATTCATGGGTAGGTGGGTGTTAATTGGTACACCCTTCATCCCCAAGTGTCATCTACAGATGCAGTGAGTAGTAGCAATAAGTAAGTATTAGAGGGAAATGGCTCACACTGACTTGTACAGACCCTAACAGTTGTCTTATCATCTCAACTCATTGTAATGGCATACTAGAAGAACTCATAGAAGAACTAGACTATACAGAACTCAGTTGCCAACTGTCCCAATTTGCGAGACACTCATGTTATTGGAATTACTGTCCCAATTACTGTTAAACATCAGACAGCAATGATGATAGACTAACTCACCAGTTGACTGATATGAATCAGGATTTTTTGTTCTAATTTTTTTCGTAATAGAACCTGCCATTAATTGATATGCACGATATTCTTTCGCTTTGATTTTTTTCGTTCGTTTGTTTATTTGTTTGTCTTTGTTGTTTTTTTAAAGGGTATAATAATCAGCTGCTAACCGTGTTCCTTAAAATCCCACCACTAGCTAATGGAGCGCACAAAATACAAATATGCTGAATTTTAATATTTAAAATGTGTTTTCACATACTGTTGTTAACTGTGGTAGACTTGATACCAGTGTTCTTGCTTGTTAGATATTTGTAAAGTGATAAAAGGAAGTGGAGAGAAAAAGTGTATTGTAGTTATACTCTTTAATGTACATCACATATGTGATGTGTACATTATATATATTTATATAATAATGTGATGTACGTTAAATATAGAAATATATATTAATAGGAGTGTGTTTCAGTCGTTAATTATAGTTGGGTGCTTTTTCACGCTTGGTTTCTTGTCTGCCGCCAAGGATTTTTTGTTTCGTATTTACAGTGTAGTATTTAACCCCCATTGGTGATGTTGACAATAATAATATGTGATATGTGTGTGTGTGTTTGTCATGTAATGTTTAGAGTTCAGAGAATGGACTGAGTCTGAGAAGGCAGAGAAGATAATGAGAGTCGTGAAAGGCTTGGAAGTAGAGGTAAGGGATGACAACTGGACAGCAGTATAGTGGCGACTGTGATACTGTGTATGTTAATAGCATAAAATTCATATTGCTCCATATGTTAGTTCTGTCATGTGTGTTTATTTGGTTATATTGTTTGTGTTTTGCTTATGTGATTGTTTTTGTGTGTAGGGTTCAGACCAAATAGAGCAACTAACAATCTCTCAGCTAGCATATTCAAGAGAGATATCTTTGTAGACAATGCCCTAGACTGGAAGAAATTCAAACTCTTGGTTACTGTTATCTGAATGAAGAAGAGTTGGCCCAAGTTAGGGAAGATGACCAGGAGTGACACCTTATGCACTTAACAAACAGGTGAGCACACTGAGGGTGTGTGCACACATAATGTCACACTCACAAGCATTATAGGTACTTGTTTTCACACATACATACCAACCTAATTTGAGCTAGTCTGAAACGCAACAAATACGACATGTGGTTTCTGGAAACTTCTTATGACACTGTTTTTTATTCTTTTCTTTATTTCTAATTTTTATTTTATTTTTCTTTATGTATTAACCCTCAGCGTGCATGTGTGAGAGGGTTATAGTAGTCGTCCTGTCTATCACGTCATAATCACGTGAGCAAATAATTTCTTGCAGCCAGCGGTGTAGTTTGATTTATGCTCAGGGAAGTTAACGGAGTTGAAAGAAGTGAAGTTTCGCGTTGAAAATATAGGTGAGTGTTTCTGGCTAGTTTACGTTCTTCTCTTATGAAGACAGTGTTACTATGTACCATTTTCATTGGTCGAGCTATTTTGATGCCTCATTAAAATAGCTAACAGATTGCTTGTTAATTTGGAAGGAGATTATTGTAATAGCTAGGTAGTGTTTAACCGATTAACGCCGGAAATTAAATTCGCGATTACGTGCGCGTACTCCGAAATTGTTTACAAGAAATCGTGACCGTCACCTCGAGGCTTGAACCGCCTGAGCTTTTTCTTGTCTAGAGGCAATACGCTTCGAAGTAACCGACGGCGATGTATTAACTGATTGAAGCTAAAGCCTTCCTCTACCCGCGGGCTAAGTTTTGTTTAGTTTCTAGGCGTTTGAAGTGTATGAAGTGCGCACTCATTGGAAACTACAAGCTTCAAGGTAAGTATACCATTGTTAGCATCAGTATTGTAAAAGTTTAGGCTAAGACCTCATGTTTCATAGCTATATATTGTTGTTTTAAATGTTCACCAGCCGCTTGCTTTGAAATAATTCAGCAACTATGGATTTTGGCTGTTTTTTTTTTTTTTGTGTGAGCCATATACTAGAATAATATAATATTATAACATAACAAGCAATTATATAGACTACTGTGTTTGCAATTCTAGGATTTTTTTCTGATAATACTATGAAGCAGTCTGATTGAACTCCCATGGTGACAAAGCCACACCCCATAATCACCTCTCTACCGTACCATGATGTGTCTGTTGTTACTGTTCTTGACATAGATTGCACTTCCTTCTTTTCATACCTGAGAAACTTTCTTCTAAGAAATCCATTTTATGGGCACCTTCAAGTAGGGGAGAACTGGGAGGAAGAAAGTCTGTATCCTCATGCAATAATAACTTGACCTTTTTGTGGTTAGTGTTGTTCAAAATCTATATAACCCTCTTTGTATGAACAAACGAAGCTAAAATAGCTTGCCTTTTTCAACCTTTACTTCCTCCAGGTCATCAAATTCTTCATTGCTGCCCTCCATGAAGACTTCTTGGCCACGGACCTCTACACCTGAGAAGTGTTCTCCCTTATTCTATCTCTATTTCTTTGAGATCATAAAATTCTTCATCACTGCCCTCTATGAAGACTTCTTGGCAGTCTTTAAATTTTATTGACAAGTTTATATCATATTAATAATTGATAAATATTTTTGTCTATTAGTTATAGCTATTCATATTTTTTTTTTGTAACTTTGATTTTCTTTATACACAAACAGTGCTACAATTTCAATCTACAAATAATAAAAAAAATTTCTATGGTAAGGGTCATTAAAACCTTGCCTCCCTTACACTTACCTCACAGGAGAATCGCTACGGCGTTGTGGGAGCTCTTGAAACACTTGCGATTGCTGCTGGTAGCTAATTGAAGCGGGTACTATGGCGGTTACGCAAAAATGCGTAACCCGCGCTGTGAAGCACCCTCGTGCTTGACGCAGAAACACGTAATTCGGCGATAATCGGTTAATAGCGCTGAGGGTTCACACCTTTAGTGCTTCATATATTTCTTTTTTCTCTTTTATTTTGTGTGCACACTGCACATTGCTTATTATATAATAATTCATTTTTTCCAAAACGCAGACATCAACCATTATGGAATTTTGCAACTAACATCTGCACATGTCTAACCTATAGTACGTGTTAAAATAACTTCCACAGAGAGGGATTATAATTAAATTAGGTATTATTATTTGTTGTTGTTTTGTAAGCTGTGTTAAGCAGCACAATAATAATATGTGTGCATGTGTGTAGTGATGAGAGATATATAGACATTACACTAAATATTCAAATTTGAAGAAGAAAAAATTCAATTATTGGCGGGTGGGCTTTATTTATAGTGGACTTGCGGCATGCTTTATGTGGACCGCTATAATGTTATTTCCCAGTATATTGCTAATTGTCTGCGAAAGAAAATGACTTTGTACCACAAAGAGTGTTTTAAATTGCATGCATAAGAATTTGTTTTTAATAAAAGTAAACATGCATAGGATATGGTTATCTTTTAGCTACTAAAGAATATTTTTTAATCTTTTTCTTGTACCAAGTTTTCTTTGCAAACTGTTACTTCATTTGATTTTAATGAATTATTTATTGGAGTACGTGTGATGTCTAGTCTTGTGAACTCACTGATATCATCAACACTGTTTTTGTTTGAATGTGACAGAAATGGAAAGAGAAGCACGTCTTGTTGTCGATATTTTGATCCTTGCTGCATTAACTTGACATATTTTTTCAACTTTAAATAACCTAGTATCCTGTTTCTTACACTGGCAGCTTCGGTATAACATTAGAATTAGTAACTCAAAATAATGATTGCATAAATAAGTGCCCTCTTGGGGACAATTATCAGTGATAATTCCTCATAGCCACAGCCAGAATGTGGGTGTATTGTGTTGCTGGTCAGCCCACATGATGAGGCTGTAATCCACAACTTCAAAATCTACACATAAGACAGCTATTACACAGATGAGTGGCTTTCAACCTCATAATACTTACCATTCTGCTTCAGTTTGGATTGCCTCAGGTGGAATTATGGTGTCCCTATCAATAGAGGGCAGCCATTAATGAATGGTCAATATACCAATAAGAGACATAGGTTTAGAGCTTCCAGGATGCTGGCTGTCTATGGCATGCAACCCACCCTCCAGGATATAATAAGCAGTAAGCATACCCTCCAGAAATCCTTGCTGTTTACATTGTGTTATTATATCACCATGGAGAGTTTGACCTCAGTTGACCCCTGAAGAGGACTTCAGCAAGAAGTCGAAACGTTGGGTTAAGTTTTAATTAATATTGGCTGTTAAGAAAATTTGCTATTATTAATTATTTTAGCCGAGAATGACTGAATTACCAATAAGCTGCCGATACTGATGCTTTCTTATGGCACATTAGCAACAATTATGCCATTGAAGTATGTGTTCATCGTGTTCATCTTGATATGATAATTCCACTCATTTGGCTATAAAGTAGTAAAAACAAAACAAAACCTTACACAGTGTGCCTTCCTAAAACCCATAGTGTGCTTCTCAAACTGCAACATAGTATAACTGTAATAGAGACGTGTTTGCTGTCCAGGACACCTACAATATTTATGCTGCTATTATGGTTTGTCCATCTAATTCTATTTTATGATTAATGGGCAAATAATTATTGCTGGGGTGTAGGGTGTTTGGAATAGGGGAGCCTGCAGCACTTGAGTAAGTCAACACCCATTAAAAAATTTTACTACATTTAGTTTTAATCTTGTTAAAAATGGTTAAAGATGTTTTGTGGTAATAATTGATAGCTACTATAGCACACACTAATTCACTACCATTGAACAATGCAGTTCATTTCAATTAAATTTTCAAATCATTTATCCTGCTATTGCTATTACTGTCAAGTAATCCTGTAAGTAGCAAATAGATCGCAAAAAGTGCCAAGAACGACCCATATCTTGAAAGAAAGTACTGTGTAGTATCTCTTGGACAGATGGCTTGCAGAAATATTTCTTAAGAAGGGGTGTGTCCCAGAAACATCCTTTTGTTTTTCAAAATGTTAGTTTCTATATCTGTTCCTCCAAGTCTAAATTCTTGTGTAATATAAAAAGCCTCTACCACTTACAAGTGACCCTGAAGCTACTTTGTCCTTCATGTCATCTGGAGACAAAAGGGGGCCTGCCTCCCCCCCCCCCCCCCCCGTCAAATAGACATGGGGGGGGGGTGGGGGGGGGGGACTTGATTGATTAAACTGAAAAAAGGGTATGGAACTTCAACCGTATACATTTTGTTGCCTTCCCCATGAATCAACAAACAAAGATTTCTACTGGCTCTCAAGCAAAGGAATTCAGATAATCTAATTAATTATAGATTTGGTCATTCCCTTAATTATCTCATATTTATTGTAGTCATTGTTTATGAGTGCAGAGATATGGCTGAACTCTGAGCTTGAAGCCCAAAAACACCGCTATGTCGAATCAATCTGTTAAGATAATTACATGAGATATTGCTTACAAATTATATGTACTAATGAATTTCATCACACAATAAGCAGTAACAGCAAATGGTAAGCTTAGTTTACTGTATCTGTTAAAAGTTAGAAACAAAAAAAATTACTACAAAACTAACCAGGACAATATTACTTCACGGGTGAGTCTTTGAGTGGTTGTGTACGTAGTTATCAAGTGTGCACGAAATAATTAATAGTGAATTTGTGACGATGTAGTTAATAAATTCAGTAAATGGTAAACAAAAAAGTATAGTTGTAAGATTTGGAAGCCCCTTGTATGAAATCCTAGATTGCCACCTGAATTATTTATTGTGGGGGTTGGAAACATGCTCTGTGATAAGTATGCGTGCATGTGTGTGTGCGCGCGAGTGTGTGCGCACGTGTGTGTGTACTTTGCTTGCACAGCTCACAGTGCCTTTGCACAGGCAAGAAAACTATACCATTTTATAGTCTTCATTGAACTGATTTTATTTCTTTTAAAATGATGAATCTTCAGCTGGCATAATAACTCAATTTTGATGAAAGAGTTCATTCACATGAAATCTTCAGTCATTTAACAGACTGGCAGTATACAGTGGGCAGCACTGCCAGGTGCACTCTTAAACTACCTTTACTGTGTACTTTTTACATTAAATGCGACTGAAGTATACATTTGAGGAATGATTAAAAATACTCTAACCCATATCCCATTGTGATCAAAGAAGTGGCTAAAAGCCTTCTAATAATTATTTAATTAAGTACAGACACAGTGAATAATTATAAATTTATGAAGTGTACGAATGCATTCTTGAAGATAGAGTGTTATCTACAATCAGTATTTATTGGTATGTTTTAGAATGGATGGTAAGAATTTTTGTAAAAAGAAAGTTTCTCTAACAGATTTGTGTATGAGAGCTGACCAGAATGTTGTAATATTGACTGACCACTGTGTGGCGTTATGATGGAGTCAGCGTGTGTGTGTGTATGTGTGTGTGTGTGTGTGAGAGTGCTGGTGGCCTTGCTGTCCATCTACGTACCCACAACCCCCAACCAAGTTGAAGCCCTACTCATACCTTCCGTTGGGAGGGACACGTGAGTGACCCTTTATGGGCAGTTTGAGACAAGTGTGTGTGTGTGTGTTTGTATGTGTGTGTGTGTATGTGTCTATGTGTGTGTTGTCATAGAAATATATGACAGCATCAATTGTTGCTGTTTTTTTTTGTTTGTTTGTTTTTTTCCTTCCAAATCTTAGCATGGCCTGCAAACGTAAAACTTCAGCACTGTTTAATTGGAACCTGATGTAATTTGTGATGTGTAATAATCAAACACTGCATCTTTAGATTTTTTAAACTCTACAAGAAAACTATCAAGAATGGATGAAATGCAACAGTGGGACTGGGCATAATGTTCTGAGTACATCTAGCTATGGAATTAGTGGTAATTATCTTGGCCATTTAATAGGTAATTACATTCTCATCAATGTCTCAGGTTCAGAGTTAGCTAGATGATGAAGAAATGAAGGGCAATGTAAAATAGTTTGATTCAGTAAAGATAATTATGTCCTTTTTTTGGCTTTGTGCCGTTAATCCGACGGACTCTGTGGTTAGTGCTGAAGACATACACTCGGCTTTGCTGAAACAAAACCAGGTGTGTAATCTTTGATGTAGTGCCATGTTTGTGTATAATTTTATAATCCTAGAAAAGAGGAACGATTTAGAATAGATGATTTAGAATGGATGATGGGGATTTGGAATGGATGGGGATTTAGAATAAATGATGGGGATTTAGAATGGATGGTGGAGATTTAGAATGGATGGAATAAAATGATGGGGATTTAGAATAAATGGTGGGGATTTGGAATGGATGATAGGCATTTAGAATGGATGATGGGGATTTAGAATGGAAGATGGGATTTAGAATGGATGATGGGGATTTAGAATGGATAATGTAGATTTAGAGTGGATGATGGGGATTTAGAATGGAAGATGGGGATTTAGAATGGATAATGTAGATTTAGAGTGGATGATGGGGATTTAGAATGGAAGATGGGGATTTAGAATAAATGATGGGGATTTAGAATAAATGATGGGGATTTAGAATAAATGATGGGGATTTGGAATGGATGATAGGCATTTAGAATGGAAGATGGGGATTTAGAATGGATGATGGGGATTTGGAATGGATGGGGATTTAGAATAAATGATGGGGATTTAGAATAAATGATGGGGATTTGGAATGGATGATAAGCATTTAGAATGGATGATGGGGATTTAGAATGGATAATGGGGATTTAGAATAAATGATGGAAATTTAGAATAAATGATGGGGATTTAGAATAAATGATGGGGATTTGATATGGATGATAGGCATTTAGAATGGATGATGGGGATTTAGATGGATGATGGGGATTTAGATGGATGATGGGGATTTGGAATGGATGGGGATTTAGAACCGATGGGGATTTAGAATAAATGATTGAGATTTAGAATAAATGATGGGGATTTAGAATAAATGATGGGGATTTGGAATGGATGATAAGCATTTAGAATGGATGATGGGGATTTAGAATGGATAATGGGGATTTAGAATGGATAATGGGGATTTAGAATGGATAATGGGGATTTAGAATGGATGATGGGGATTTAGAATAAATGATGGGGATTTAGAATAAATGATGGGGATTTGATATGGATGATAGGCATTTAGAATGGATAATGTAGATTTAGAATAAATGATGAGGATTTAGAATGGAAGATGGTGATTTAGAATGGAAGATGGGATTTAGAATGGATAATGTAGATTTAGAATAGATGATGGGGATTTAGAATGGAAGATGGGGATTTAGAATGGATGATGGGGATTTAGAATGGAAGATGGGGATTTAGAAGTCTAGCCCAGTGTATTTGGAGATAATTTAATTACTACTGAGCATTAGAATGAATTCTGAAAATGTAATTGTAAGTTCCCTTTAGTGAACTGCCCGTGTATCATTTTTAACTCCTATTGTAAATTCTATTAAAAAGTATATATGTCAGCCATGTTATCAGAATGGCGCTTGAGTATATATCTTCCCCAAGAATTCCCTGCCCAAACAAATGCAAGTATTAGAAAATGTGCTGATGAACCAACTATAAAGGGTTCTCCATTTCTTGTTACTATGGGCATTCAGTTCTGTCACACTTTTTATCACGTGGTGTGATTCAAAGCATCATGCTCATACCGGTAGCCAAGGGGGGGGGGGGGTCGAGGGGTTTGGTCGAACACCCCTTTATAGTGACCGGAAGTAAATATTTTAGCCACACCCCTCATATAACTTCTGGAGTATCATCATCTGTTCGATCGTGCTGAACCTGCGATGAAATTCTCTGCTGTTTCCCTATATGTACTTCATGCTCTGTATATGGATGGTCTAGTCTGAGTCCAAGTTACCTAATAAACATTCAGTTCCTTGGCTACAAAATTTTGCTCTCATATCGGCAAGAGTAAAACTTGCTACGTTACATTATTCTTTATAAAGTTTAACATAATGCACTTATTAATTAGTAAGATTAATAACATGGGTAAGCGAGCTATTTGATATTAATAGCACGAGCTACAGATTTTTTTTAACAGAACGGGAAGTATCTGCAAAATCTAATCCTGAAATGCACAGATAGTGAGTGCAATATATAGTGTAGCTACACTGGAAATGATTAAAAAAAAAGCTGGCCTACTATTAGCGAGTGATAGTACGGTAACTTTGTGCTATTACGGGTCTATAATGCTCATAAAACTATTGAAATAGCACTTCAATTATTTTGAGTTGTTCGTGCTATTCAAAATGGCCCATACACCTAAAGAACATGATTCACAGTAAAGCATCAGTACTGACTGATCAGCTTGTTTTTGCTGCTGATGTAGCATTAATTTCGTGAAATTGGTTGATTATCCAAACTGATTTCACTAAATTTGGAGTCTGCCATAGTTGGACAAGAACTGCAGAAATGTTGGGGAAAGCATTGTGCAATGGGATATTATATAGCCATGTTCTCGCCAAGGAACAGCACACTAGTAGAATCAATCAAATGAAAAAATTAATTGTTTAAAGCAGAGTAACCTAGGTGGAGAAGTAAAACACACAACAACCAACCCTATTTCTAAACACTCCCCATCATCCATTCTATATCGCTACTAAAAATTCTGGTCAAGATCTTTTCTGAACTTTTAAGACCAAGTCAGATATGCTCAGATGATCTTGCAATGAATTTTTTGATCATATTTTTTCCAGAATTCATATTATTTATTATCAGATATATAGTAAGGTAATGCAAGATCGTTTTTTCTCAAAAAAGGGCAGATAAATTGTATATTAATTCTTACAAGATCTTTGTCAGATAAAATACGAAAATCTTATCAGAACAGGCAAGATATACACAGTGTCTCTCGCAACATCTTGTAAAATATAATTAAGAATAACTACTAACCAGCTCAGATTGAGTCAGATGAAGTTTGGACAGAAGAGATATGACTGCTACTAGCTTAATGAAGTCTTAAATATATGTACATGTACAAACTTTAAGTGACAAAATGATGACTTAATAGGAAATAATAGCTAGGATCAAAGCTGGACAATGTCTCTCAAAATAATTGGGTTGTTTGATAACAAATATATGGTTCATGTCAGGTGGCTTAATTAGTACTGCTTTCCCGGTAACACACTCAATTGGAATAGTAACAACTTTTTGAGGATTATTTATAGTTATGTAAGTCAACTTCAGCATAATCTTTTAAAACAGGCCAACATGCATGCCCCACATGATTAAGAAGAGTATTATATTTGAAGGTTCAAACAAAGGAACTGAGTGCAATAACAAATTTCTGAATTTCACCAGACTTTTCATTAGTATCACCTGCAGTGTTGTTCCACTTGTGATGGCACTTGATTGTAAGTCTATAATATACAGATTTTTTATGTGTGTCACATCAAAAAAGCAATGCAATCACATCGGACCACACTAATGATATTCACAGCAGTACATCTGACCACACTAATGATATTCACAGCAGTACCTCTTCCACATATTGTGTACACATGTTAACCACACACTTGTTGTCCACTTGTTATACAAACCACACAGATTTGCAGCAGCATGTGTTAGTGAAGAAGCTCAGCCCAAAATTTCCCTCCAAATTATGTTGCCTTCTAATTATAATGATATATTTCTTTTGTTCCCCTCTGATGCAAGGCATGACACCCATTATACCTGCAACCCCTATGTATGGTGGATAAGAGGGACTATGCCAATGGACAATGACCTTTGGAAATAGCTAAGGGGACTTCACTTTGCATTAGAAATGTCTGATCTGTCTAACAGGTTACTGTATCAAGAATACCCAACTTATGTGATTGTCAGAATTGCTTTCATGCAGATTGTATCTTCCAACTTTTTTTTCCTAGCTATATTGTAGTGACTCTTGCTGTGCTCTAATTAGAGTTAGCTCAGCAGCTTGGCTCAGCCTTTATTTACTTATCACTTCATTTTTTATTACTAAAGCACACCGGCCGTGAACCTCCCTTTTTTCATGTGAACGTTAAATCATTGCCGTTAGAGTGGCATGACCAATTGTTCCATGTTTCGTAGTGCGCAGAGTTGGGGTCAAAATATCACAATTGAATTTAATTCTATTACATACATTTTTTTGCAGTACTTTCAATGTACAATTTCTTATTTTGTTTCTCAGCCTCTTTTACTCATTAGATGTATTCTCTCTTTCACAGACTTCTTATAAAACAATACAGAATTAAAAATATTTGGTCGCCACCGGGAATCGAACCCAGGACCGCTTGTATAGCGCACAAGCACTCTCCCACTGAGCTACAACAACCAGCCAGCAAACAAACACTCCAATTCTGTGTTTATACTGTTGAACTGCTATGCTACACTACAGTCTCACTCTCAACAGACCAATGAAAATTCTTTTTTTTTCAAAGATTCTTATTATTCATTGAATTTTTTTACTCATCTAATTTATCACTTCACAATTTCTTTTTCTTTTTTTCTTCTTTACTTTCAATGTATTTGTATTTGAGTGACTTTGAGCTCTTATGCATTTACAATGTATTTAAATGCAATGATTGCAAAGTTTGAAATACAGGCATTGCTAATACAAAACAGAAATGAAGAGAGGAGAGAGAAAGTACGGGCAACTCCCTCAAATACATTCCTGGGGGCAGGGAAGGGGAAAATGCCTGTTTGGATATTTAACACGGGAGGCCGCTGTGGGTATGTGTATGCACATGTGAGTGTGTGTACATGTGTGTGTGTGTGTGTGCATGTTTGTGTGGGCGTGACACCAGATAATGTATGTGATGATCTAAGATAAAGTAGCTGGGCTACAAGGGCACGCCAAGTGTGTAACTCTTAAAAACAGAAGATATTATAATTCAAACCATATATTTCGGCTTTGTTAGCCTTCAAGTGGTTACAATAATGAAAGAGAAGTGACCTGAAAACAAGTATATATTAAGCTAGAGCTAATGAAGTGTTAATTGTGTATGCATTACCTGACCCGAGCAAGCAAGAGCCTGCTCGAGCAGGAATGAGTTGTTGATTGTGTATGCATTACCTGACTCGAGCAAGCAAGAGCCTGCTCGAGCAGGAATGAGTAAGCAATTGCATGAGCACAATTATACAAAACAAAAGCTTTTGCAACTTAAAAATTAATGATACACTTTAAAGTAAGAGCAACAGGTCCTTCTGGCGCCTGACGAAGCTGAGGAAGGCGCCAGAAGGACCTGTTGCTCTTACTTTAAAGTGTATCATTAATTTTTAAGTTGCAAAAGCTTTTGTTCTGTATAATTGTGCTCATGCAATTGCTTACTCATTCCTGCTCGAGCAGGCTCTTGCTTGCTCGAGTCAGGTAATGCATACACAATCAACAACTCATTCCTGCTCGAGCAGGCTCTTGCTTGCTCGGGTCAGGTAATGCATACACAATCAACACTTCATTAGCTCTAGCTTAATATATACTTGTTTTCAGGTCACTTCTCTTCATTATTGTAACCACTTGAAGGCTAACAAAGCCGAAATATATGGTTTGAATTATAATATCTTCTGTTTTTAAGAGTTACACACTTGGCGTGCCCTTGTAGCCCAGCTACTTTATCTTAGAGATAAACTTGTTGCGGCTCTCAATGGACATCTCTAGGAAGGACGAGCACTTGAAGAGAGCGTGGTGTTCTTCGCAAGCAGGGCAATTCGACGAGGTCTTGTTGCTCGGCTTGTTAGGTTTCTGCTTGTGATGTTGTACAGCAGCAGCAGAAGGGGTTGAAGAGGCAGACGGAGAATACGTACTGGACGCGTAGTGAGGCGACATGGCAACTTCTTGTATCCAATGTTGGGCAAAGTCATGCACGTCTTCCAAGTCAGGAACACCTGAGTTTTTCCTGAAGTGGTGCCATTCTCGTTTGCAATCTTCGTCCATCACACTGAGCATGAGCACAGCAAGATAGGCAGTAAGGTCGTTTCCTACTAGGTTCTTGAACTTCCTAGCCGGGAGCACGACGTTATCAATCACAGCTTTTAAATCCAAAGTCTTGAGGCGAACTTGAAGAACAGAGGAAATCTTTTGGACGATGAGAGGGCATACGACTCGAGTGGAGCCGAAGCGATCCCGTAGTAGCTTGAGCATCTCGTCCATGTCTGCGTCTTTGTTGCCAATGTTACGTAAAATGTCTTGACCATCTGGATGGCGTATGGCGTTGGTTAAGTGGCCTCGAATCTCCAAATTGGAGTGGCCTTTCGCTCGGGTCTTAATGGTTGCCCGAAACATGGTTTCAAAATGTTCCCAGTTGAAGGGGTCCCCATCAAAGGTAGGGACATTGAGATGGATAGACTGGGAATGTGGCGAAGATGGAGCAGCAGTAGCCGAAGCAGCAGCAGAAGCTGGTGTAGTCGCAGACGAAGTCGCGATGTCCTTCTCCGCAGAGTAGATCACGTCGTTGAGGTCGTCCAATCTCTTACGCAGGTCTACAGACCTGGCATCCAAATCACCATGAGTCTTGGTGAAAGGAGCAGCACGATCAAACCAGTCGTCACACGAATCAGTGAGCTTCTCGAAGTTCCGTCTGAAGGTCGATGAAGAGACCTGAACAGCAGCACTGGTGGCAACAAGCTTGTTGAGGATGGAGTTACTCTTGTGCCATAGATCACACAATTGCTTGTTCTCACGGATCAACGTACGAATGGAAGCTAGAGCTTCAACATCCTTGTCCTTCTCTGGTTCATCCGCCTCGATCATGTCATCCAAGCCTAGAATCAATTCGTCTATCTGATCCTGGATCATAGTGTGGGCAGACTTGATAGCAGCCAGCTCCTCAAGGTGGTCGTCGGGAACTTCGGGAGACATATCGTTGAGACTTTTGCTCCTGAATTCGGACGCCTTCCGCTTGAGTTTGGAGAGCGAGCCACGTTTGCTACCACGCTTTCGGCGAAGAGACTCCAAGGTCTGATGGAGAGAGACGGCGTCTGTCATAGCAGTAGAAGTGAAGTGAGAAGAAGTAGAGGTGACGATTAGAGGTGACGAAAAAACTCGAAGTGCAGTAAACAGCAATCAGACTGCAGGAAAACGAACAACAACGGTAAGGTCCAACTGATAGCAAAGATGGAGCAGCACTAGTTCGAACACTAAGTAGGCTCGAAGGACCAAACAATGTGGGGGTTGTAAATCCTCACACTGGGTTATAGTGGTAAAGTTGGTAAGGATCGAAGGACCAGGTATTCACTTAAGATAACGCAAGCTAGAATCTGACTCAACCGCTGGCTGTGAGGCTTGCAGTCTTGTCAGACAGCTCAAAAGCGCGCACTCTTGTTGCGGGGTATTGCACAAGTTCTCAGAGGTGAATAACAATTTTATCATTTACATTAAGACATTATATATTGGGTGACATGACAGAGAGTACGCTGGGTTTGAGCCGGGCGGGGCGATTATTGATCGTTGTCTGGTGACGACTCCGTCCCAGACAGGTTCTAAAATAACAAGAGTGTCAGAAGAGAGAGCAGTTTCTTGGAGATAGCCAGAGGTGAAGGTATTAGATCTGTGCAGCTTGGGAGGTCTTCGCTCCTCGGAACGAACCTGCTGATCCATCCGCTCAAGCTAAGATGCGCAGAGCCTGGAGAATGGCTACAGGAGGAGAGGCAGCCTGGTGCACCTTGCCACGTGAGCTCAGACGAGGACTACTATATGGAGTGTTGCTGTAAACGGCTATGAGACAACCTGAAGCTAGGACACCACAACTTCGCGAAGTATACTTCTGCTAATACTGCATGGTTATTTCTTGTTGTCAAATGGTGGGGTATTGGCGGAGAATAAATTAATGTCCGGATCTGTGGGCAGTGCGTGTTGCTATGTGCGGCCAACCTTAATGATATTTAACATACACTAGGCAAGCTGATCACACACAATCACACTCTCATACACACACACACACACAAACACTTTTCTCACATATACACAAACACGCTCATAGAAAGTGGTAGAACACACTCTATATTCTACTGACACACGCACACACAATCACACTTTTTTCTCTACTCATTGCATACACGATCACACTCTTTGTTATACTCACACATACATGCACACACGAGTCCCAATATATAAAGATACAACACAAGCAAAAAACAACTGAATCATTATAATTAGAAATGCCTACTCTTCTCTTGTGACATGTTATCTTTATACATTATAAGCACAAGTGGCTAAAACTATACAAGTAGACTTCTTGTAGCACAAGAATGGCCACTTTGCAAACCAACAATGCTGGAAGGAACTCTGAACCTGGGATAAGGTTATGGAGTCAAATTCACTGAAGAATGTACGAGGGCTCCAAGAAGTCCTAGAAGAACTGAAAAGTTCTGCAGTCTTCAGTGGAATTCTTTAGACATCGGAACTCAGTGATATTGTGCTTTCAATTTGGTATAGCTACAAATTTAGATGATGAAATCAGCTAATAGAACAGAACTTAGCATGAACAAGGAACTGTAACCAATTTATGCACTGTATGTTTGTGTGTGTGACTCATGACATATGACTCCAGAGAAAAAGACTTTAGGTGGCTTAAAATTAGAAATAAATTAGAGTGGTCAATTAAACTTAATGAATTAAAATATTAAAGGGGAGAATGAATGGCCTTCCTGCGGGGGGCCCTCCGAAGGCCGAAAAGGCACCCGCAGGAAGGCCATTCATTCTCCCCTTTAATATTTTAATTCATTAAGTTTAATTGACCACTTTAATTTATTTCTAATTTTAAGCCACCAAAAGTCTTTTTCTCTGGAGTCATATGTCATGAGTCACACACACAAACATACATTGTCAAAACCCATGTACTCTCTCACAGGTTGTTTAGCTCAGAACTAGTAACACTTTCTTCTGTATAGGCTGCTCCCTCTGCAGCCTTGACCCTGAAATTTCTTGATTGTCTCCTTTTTGTTTTTTCTTGTTTTCAGCATCTCACACTCTGTTCACTATATAAAACATTGTATCAGTTTGTTCTTTTTAGTTGTGTTTCCACTAGAAGGCCATCAAAGGCCGAGAATTTATGGAACTTATATTACGGACTTCTTAAAGCTGAGCACCTGCATGGTCTTTGAACTTCAGTTCAATTTAAAAGATTTGATTGCTTGACCAGCAGACCCGCTTGAGCTACCTCTGAAACTATATACCATCCAATCAGAGCACGGACGTCAAACTATCATGGACTCCAAAAGAAGCCAAAATGGAGGTCACTACAGACCCAGAAGAAACCCACGATACAATGAGAGGCCACCCAGACCGGCACTCACGAACAGAGACAAACAGCTCTTGGAGCTACGCAGAATGTACAAGAAGCAAGCATCTCACTTCTATGCTGCCACAATTCAACATGCCTTCTTGTCAATTTGCCTGCAAAGGAATCTCAACCCCAGAGGCCTGAAGCTCAGGAAAAATTTGATGACTGTACAGCCGAATCTGTCGAACGTGAAGAAGGACTTTGAAAGAATTCTGCAAGAAACAGAAAAAGAACTAACAACCTGCCTTGTAAACCACCTCTGGACAGTGAGTAGACAAACACAAGCACAAGCCTTGAAATTGCTCCAAACAATGAACGAAACCACACAACGAGGTAATGCCAATGAACTGATTCAACATGAACGATTTCTCTCGGCCACTGACAAAAACATCAAGAAAAGCAGAGACAACAGAATTAAAGAGACAACACGGAAACTGAACGAGCTACTTGGAAGACGACCACCTGGGACAGCAGCCAAGCTACTACCAAAGATAGATCTGTTCTACAGACCAAACTACACAATGTCTACCTCCAGAGAACCAGTACCAGACAGAATGCCACAAATATCTTCAGTACCAGTGACAAACAACACAATATCACCAACCCCTGCACCTACACTGTTAAAAATGGGGTGTATGGGAATCCCGTTTTGGGGTGTCCAGGTAACACTGGCTGTACTACTCCGCATGGGGTGTTTCCATTTCACCTAGAGGAAGTGTTCAGTTACACCCCTGTACACCCTTTATTATACCAAATAGGGTGTTGTGGTACACCCATGTCCAAGTTCTACTACACCCCTATTAGGGCGCATAATGCACCAAATATGGTGTTATTGATACTCTACCAATGGGGTGTTGTGATACTCCCTTAAACTAGCTGCTACAACACTCCAAATGGTGTTCTACAATACTCACTTTATAGCCATATATTTTAGTGTGTAAAATGTATTCCAGTAATCAGCAAATGCAATAAATATTAGTCCGTGATGTGACATTGTATCTGTGTGACAGGTGAAGAATTAACTGTTCATGAATGAAGATGCTCAGGACTTCTTCATACAGCCAGGATGATTAGAACTGTTCATCACTCATGTCAACTGTGATCTACAAACAGCAACAATAAACAAAAAACAACAAAACATAATGGTAATTGACTTCGGATATTCCATACCCTTTCCCAAATCTCAGCATGTCATACTTTTTTCAAAAGTAAATATAAATAAAACATATATTGCACTTGTTTAAAAATGACGACAACAACAATAGTAATGTTTAGAAGACAATAAGGACCCAACTTCGTTTATTATTCCATGGACATAATTTGACACTCAAGTCATGTCCATTCCCACACTTTCTCTTGAAGTCTTTATGAAGTTCATCCACACTTATATTTAACCTATTAGTATCATATCAACACTATATGATTGGAAACATTCTACACAGTGTCTTTTGTATTGATACCCACTTGTGTACAAAACTGACTGTTCAGTTCCCTACCAGTCTTACTGCACACTTCATGTAATAGCTAAAAACAAACTAAAATATTTCTCTCTCCTCCCCACCATACACTCACACTATGACGATCAAATAATTTTCAAATATAGCTTAAGCAAGGTCCTTTACCAATAAGAAGTGCCCATGATACAGACCTTTATGAAGTGCCTGTGACCCTCTATCAACATGAAGTGTCTATAACACAGACCTTTATAAAGTGCCTGTGACCCTTTACCAATACAAACATGATACAGACCTTTATGAAGTGCCTGTGACCCTTTACCAACATGAAGTATCTATAATACAGACCTTTATAGAGTGCCTGCGACCCTTTACCAATACAAAGTGTCCATGCTACAGACGTTAAAGACGGCCCTGTGACCCTTTACCTACATGAAATGTCTATGATACAGAAGGTCCTACAGGATCAAAAATTGTTTACTAAGTGCCTATAACAAAAACCTTTTTAAAAATAGTCCAAGTCTATAGTATATATAACACAGACTTTACCAAGTGGAATCAGAAAACTTTATTAAGTAAAGGTTCACTGAAGTCATTTTATAGGGACCTTCAGTGGGATCAGAAACAGAACTGTATACAAGTGCTATATGATTGTATAGGCTGCATGTGACCCTTTACCAACATGAAGTGTCTATAATAGACCTTTATAAAGTGTCTGTGACCCTTTACCAATACAAAGTGCCCATGATACAGACCTTTATGAAGTGCCTGTGACCCTTTACCAACATGAAGTGTCTATAATACAGACCTTTATAGAGTGCCTGTGACCCTTTACCAATACAAAGTGCCCATGCTACAGACCTTAAAGATGTCCCTGTAACCCTTTACCTACATGAAAAGTCTACGATACAGATCCTTCCAAGGTCCCACAGGATCAGAAATTGTTTACCTAAGTGCCTATAATACAAACCTTTAGTCTATAAAGTGTATATAACACAGACTTCACCAAGTGGAATCAGAAAACTTTATTAAGTAAAGGTTCACTGAAGTCATTTTATAGGGATCTTTAGTGGGATCAGAAACAGAACTGTATTGATAGTATAGCTGCCAATTGCTGCCTCTTTATCAATGTTAAGTTTTGTAGTCAGAAGCATTTTTGTTGAGTTTTATGGTCATGTGCAGTAGGTAGCGGTAGCGTGTGTATGTGTGTTAGCAAGGATTGTACGGTCACAAGACCAGAACATTGCAGCATTTTGTGTGAACAGTAGGCGGGAGTTTGTGTTAGTATTTAAGTTGTGTGTCTCGTGGTTTGAGTTAGTTCTATGTCATCTCAATTCGCTGTGTCGTTATCCTGTGTTTAAAGTAATTTAATCCTACCTAAAACCTATTCCTTCGGGCGGGTACAGTTCGCCGGGTAGTCAGCAGGAGGCATACACTCTGGTGGCAGCAACTACTTTGCTGTCTCCAGGTGAGAGCGAGAGAAGGGAGCGAGTAATCCAGACCTAATCGAGCCCACACCCACATCATTCTAATTTAATACAGATAATAACGTTTATCAATAATATATGGCATTTTAAAATTTTAAAATAGTAATGTTTAGCACTCCCTATGAATCTTCTAGAACACATCTGCTCGGTAAGGAATGTCTTGTCACAACAACGTAAATCAGATATATGGTAAAGGGTTCCTGATCTAAACAGGTACTTGAACCTGGTCAACCAAATAAATGGTAAAGGGTGTGTTGTCACAATAAGGTAACACAAGTACTTGGTAAAGGGTTACCGATCCTACATCAACCAATTTCATGGTAAAGGGTGCCTTGAATATTTAGTAAAGAATTCCTAAAACCTTGGAAAATATTGAGGTTGTGTCACAGGCATTTGGTCAACCGTAAAGTATGTCAAATACAGTAACCCAGTCTAGAACTTGGTAAAGGGTCCCTAATTCCAATTAACATGCCCATTCACCAGGACTCACATTTAGTCAGCAATCACACGTTAGGTATCTGACAAGCATAAAGTATTTAAACAGTTATTGTTGGAGTGAGAGAGTTGACAGTCCTGTGATAGGCACTATTAAAGGTGTATCTTAGTTACTAGGCTAATCCTACCAAGGAGTCTAGCTATCATGGTATTTGGTAAAGGTCACCAATAAAAGAGGTGACATTTCAATATATTGGTATAGGGTATCTTGTCAATAGACATTTTAAAACGTTATAAGTGATCATCACGCAACCTTTGTGCATTATCTTATAATTCAAATATCAGCTACAAAATCCAAGCACTAAGTATGTGGAGGTACTCTACTAACTAGAAAAACAGAATCTCACCGTTAATATAGAAGTGCAGCATGTATCTGCCGTTACTAGAATCATTTGGGGGCTATTCCAGTGTCAGCTGTCCAGTGGAGGTGCACTGTAGGAGTAAAGTCAGACCTATTCAGACTTCTATATTCATAAGCTCCAGTGTCCTCTTAGCTCCATCAATGCTGCAGATAGCATGGTGGAACTCCCAACAGCCTGAAAATAGAGATGGGAAAAAAAGTTAATGAAAGTAACCTCAAGATGTGTTAGACTCCTGATTCTAAATATAGCCCAAACATGTGCTTGCATGCATAAAAGGTCATCAAACACTCCTGACTTGAGTAAATATGAATGTGTGCTAAAATGTGATCAAGTACTTTTAACACAATAGTAACTCCTTATCAATGTCTCAGTACTCACATTGCCCCATGTTATGTCAAGCAATACAATCTGTGTCTGCAGCTCTATCCCTGTTTGTCAGCAGTGAATCTATAAAAATACACAATATTTAACCCTTGACTGAGGTTAGGGTTTTATAGTCAGTTGCCTGATCACTACGTGCAAGTTCCAGATAAAATATGCATTCACAATTTAGAAGTAGCTAGCTACTGTCTACTACTATATAATGACTGCCAAAAATATGAACCAACATCCCAGCAGATTTATTCAGCATATATTCTGGGGGCTGCATCTATGATGCTGAGGCTTCTCTTTACTGCTGCAAGATACTAATACAATTTTCAATTTTCAAAACTGGTCATTAAAAAGTTGTAGTTATCCTAAGTCAAACTCAAACATTATACAAATAGCGCACACCACAAATTACGATCACACTAGTTCACCCACACTAAATCACTACCACTTACTTCATCTCAATCACATCTATCTTGGTCTTGGGGGGCTCCGTCTAGCCTGACCTTCACCATCTGCCTCCTACAACTCACACCACCGCGCACAAAATACGCGAAAACTGGAGAATTTTACCACGCATCACGGCCAATGATTGGTAAAGGGTCTTTACAACCAGCTGGGGAGAAAAGGGCGTGGCTGCACTACGAGGAGTAAAAGAAACGTTGCAAACTTACATGAGACATCGGAGGAAAACCGCTCACCTGGAAGCATCATTTACAATTTTTAGGTAGGTTTTGTCTCAAGTGAAGGGGGGGGGGGGAACTAACAGTACAGTAAGGCTGTGGTTTTTCATATATCTTTTTAATTTTTTTCTTAAAATGTTTTGTCAGGGAAAAAGTATGGAGGGTGAACGAAATGGGATGGGGGTGGGGGGAGGGAATCCCAGCATTGCCATAGTCTCTATGAAACCCTGCCTTTACCTACCCCTATGCTGGGAAATGTATGATATAATTAGAACATAGTTCTGATTCAAATCTCCTCCTCTCTCTTCCTCCCAATAACGTCCACTGCTTACTTGCAGTCTTGTAGAACTTGGTAGTAACCACTGAGGAGTGGCTGTGAACTTAAGCAGAGAAAGTGGCTAAAGATTAAGATAGTGGGAAGGGTTGAAAGAATTGCATCTATAACTAATTTTTGGGCTTGTAAGTGGTAGAGATAATACTACCAACAGGATAAGGAAAAGGTTTTGAATGCTTACACTGAGTCTCCATAGATGATTGGCATTTTCCTGAATTCTAAAAGCCATATCTAAATACAGCAGTAATGTGCTTTTAGCCAAAAACCCAAGTGTGATACTTTTATGTTCAGTTAGATTTTAATTATGGAGCATCCTGGTAAAGGACTAATTACATTCCTTTTGAATATTAATACCACCAGACCCCTTCCCAGTATAGCAGCGGGTAAAGAGTTTGTCTAGGTGAACTAAAGCCTTGATACGGCCGCACAAAGTTACTAGTTTCTCATGCAACCATCACTGAAAAAAAAATTTTTCATGGTCGTTGATAATGGTCCTGATGTCCATTTCATCTCCATGGGTTAGTACTACTCTCACAACCCTCTGGCTACACAAATTTTATTGGAGAACAGCTATATCAGACGTAACATTAGCATAGCTATTTGAAGCACAGAGTGGGGCTTGAACTCGGCCCTGAGCCAAGGACACAACCACACACACACACACACCTTGAACCTTGCCACCCTCAAAGGGTGATGCTCCTCTGGCAATTTTCCATTTGGTTTTCCATATGCCTCCCACCAGTCCACCCATCTGTGATTGGGGACCTGGCATTTGCTGGGGTGCAAATTCAAGGCCTTTATCATGAAACAGCAATGGTCCAGGTGGGTCTTTGGGTGGCCACATGAGGAAAGGCCTGTTCTCCTGCGAGTTCCTAGCCTGGCTCCAGGAGCTTTGCTTACATGGCTCACAATGCCTGCTTAGTGCACAGGCATCCTGGGTCTGCCAGGTGTGCATGACCGCTTAGCGGCAGCAAGAGATTTACAAATTTGTATTTGGATGTGTGTGCATGTTCTTAGATGGACACTAATTGGTGGAGTTGAGGAACTATGAGCACGTGTTGGAGGATGTACTATGCTAGATGTTTGAACACAGCCATGTGAAGCACCACTGTCTTGTTCATAAGAGCTACAGGTATGTAACTGGGATATATGTTTTTGTTGCATTTTATTAATGTTTTCTCTTTTTGTCAGGCTGTAACGATTACAATGAAGTGATTTCAAGAAGTAAATGAAGACTATCTCTAAGTACAAGTGACGTTTGTACGACATGTCTATCGAACATTACGTCTTTGTTTTTTCTTTTTGTGATTATTTCGCTGTTGATTATCTTTTGTTGGATTGTGATTATTGCATGTCTGTATTAAATGAATTGAAAAAAATAAAGGAAGTCATATGATCAGCTGGTAGTGTTGAACCTAATAGTCCTGTCTGCTTATTATTTTGCTGCAAATGGACGTTTATCTGGGATACGGAGGGCGATAGCAACAGAATGCACCTCATTACTGGGGACAGGTGATTGTGATATTTTGATCAATGACATGCAATCACAGCAGTGTTGTTGTTCTTAGTTATTCTAAACAATGCTTACACACTTGGCTATGCTACATGCATGTATGCATACAGATCAAACCATCTCAATTCAGATTCATAGACCAGTGTCTAGTGCACTCTACCCGTAATTTTTAGATACACAAGTCAGTTTGGCCCAGATCACAGGTGGAGGCCTTGGTCGCTATGCAACTGGTCCTGCAGAGGTGTGCAGATGGTGCAGGTCACAGGTGGAGGCCTTGGTCGCTGAGCAATTAGTGTCATGCTGCAGGGTGTGCAATGGATCCCCAGATAATCAGTAATGCATGCATATTTAATATGCATGCATAATAATATATCATGCATATTAAAATATGGCGGCGAAATCCAAGGCCTTGGGAGTTAAACGTGTCCTTACATAGTAGAACATGTTCTTCCTTTATCACACTAAGAATACTTACATGGTGACCATGGGCTCCTCCTACGTAAGGTGGAGCACTAGCATGATCCCAAGCAAGTATCAATTTAATTGCACAGCAACTGCAGTCTCTCTATATACCATTTTTCTTGTGTCTGAACTGATTGTTATGCAATTTGTATTTAGATATGTGCCATAGGTTAAAAAATAGGTGGAGGTTGTGGTCCTGTGCAATGTTAGTGTCATCATGAGCGATGCGATAGGTCAGATATATGTGAAAGTCATGGGAACTATGAAATTAATATAGTGAGATGTACCACTGACAAACGTAGACTGCCATGGTGCCGTGCAGTTAGTACAATGATGAGGTTTATGTAGTTAGCACCCACCACACTGAATGCATAGCAACTGCATGGCCTTCCTACCTATGGTATATTATATACCTTACAGCACGACTTTGTGTACACGTATCTCAGGATATGGAATGTGTGCAATTGGATCTAATGCATCTATAAGTAGAGGCCATAGTCGCAATAGCATTCCCTCAATGTGTAACGGGTTCTGTTCTGATATTCTTTACTCCGATTTTACACTTGCCAAGTTAGTATACTCATGTTTGCTTGCTGCTTTTTACTTATTTAAACAAAACTGAATAAAACTAATAATATACATCAATTTTAGTAACAGGTCCTCAATCACACCACAACAGAACCAAGCAAGCTTATTGCTAACATACACCCATTTTAAACTTTGATTTTCTGCAAATAATTGTAGCATGTCACGCTACCAAGTCTACTAGATCATATGAGTGTGAATGAAACGAAATCAGTGAAATGACAACTAGTACAGCTAGTTTGTAATTCAGTCTCATAGAAGATGTATACAGTAGAGTGACTGCAGAGAACCCCAAGGCTCCCAGAGAACAGCTCATGGAAAACGATCTCTGAATGGTAAACATATGACATTCCCAGCAGTCCGGATGACCAGATCCATTGGTAAATTATACTCCATCACAAGCGAAGGCCAACTTGGATTATTACCTACATATAATAATAATAATAACAGCGGTAGTAGTAGTAATACTAATAATATTATTATTAATAATAATTAACAACAACAGCAATGTATAACTAGAAAAAAAATCATGACTGATGAGGATAAAAATAATGAAACTAGAGTAGTAATATTATAGCCGAGTCATTCAAAAAAAATAAAAAATGTGTGGCATTCAATTGAAATACAACAGCAGTGACAGGTTGACAGATTGACTGACTGACTGATGACAGATTGACTGACAACACACTGACTAACAGATTGACTGACGACAGATTGACTGACTAACAGATTGACTGATGACAGATTGACTGACAACACACTGACTAACAGATTGACTGATGACAGATTGACTGACGACAGATTGACTGATGACAGATTGACTGACGACCTCTAGTCACTGGTCATATGAGAACCTCATTACTACCTCTAGTCACTGGTAATATGAGAACTCCATCACTACCTCTAGTCACTGGTCACACGAGAACCTCATCACTACCTCTAATCATTGGTCACACGAGAACCCCATCACTACCTCTAGTCACTGGTCACACGAGAACCTCATCACTACCTCTAGTCACATGAGAACCTCATCACTACCTCTAGTCACTGGTCACACGAGAACCCCATCACTACCTCTAGTCACATGAGAACCTCATCACTACCTCTAGTCACTGGCCCATGACAACCCCATCACTACCTCTAGTCACTGGTCACATGAGAACCTCATCACTACCTTTAGTCACTGGTCATATGAGAACCCCATCACTACCTCTAGTCACTGGTCACACGAGAACCTCATCACTGGTCACAAGAGAACCTCATCACTACCTCTAGTCACTGGTCACACGAGAACCCCATCACTACCTCTAGTCACTGGTCACATGAGAACCTCATCACTACCTCTAGTCACTGGTCATATGAGAACCCCATCACTACCTCTAGTCACTGGTCACAAGAGAACCTCATCACTACCTCTAGTCACTGGTCACACGAGAACCCCATCACTACCTCTAGTCACTGGTCACATGAGAACCTGATCACAACCTCTAGTCACTGGTCACATGAGAACCTCATCACTACCTCTAGTCACTGGTCACATGAGAACCTCATCACTACCTCTAGTCACTGGTCACATGAGAACCTCATCACTACCTCTAGTCACTGGTCACACGACAACCCCATCACTACCTCTAGTCACATGAGAACCTCATCACTACCTCTAGTCACTGGTCACACGAGAACCCCATCACTACCTCTAGTCACTTGAGAACCTCATCACTACCTCTAGTCTGGTCATATGAGAACCTCATCACTACCTCTAGTCACTGGTCACACGAGAACCCCATCACTACCTCTAGTCACATGAGAACCTCATCACTACCTCTAGTCTGGTCACACGAGAACCCCATCACTACCTCTAGTCACTGGTCACATGAGAACCCCATCACTACATCTGCACATGAGAACCTCATCACTACCTCTAGTCTGGTCACACGAGAACCCCATCACTACCTCTAGTCACTGGTCACATGAGAACCCCATCACTACATCTGCACATGAGAACCTCATCACTACCTCTAGTCTGGTCACATGAGAACCTCATCACTACCTCTAGTCACTGGTCACACGAGAACCTCATCACTACCTCTAGTTACATGAGAACCTCATCACTAACTCTAGTCTGGTCACACGAGAACCCCATCACTACCTCTAGTCACATGAGAACCTCATCACTACCTCTAGTCACTGGTCACAAGAGAACCTCATCACTACCTCTACCTCTAGTCACTGGTCACAAGAGAACCTCATCACTACCTCTAGTCACTGGTCACATGAGAACCTCATCACTACCTCTAGTCTGCTCACATGAGAACCCCATCACTACCTCTAGTCACTGGTCACACGAGAACCCCATCACTACCTCTAGTCACTGGTCACACGAGAACCTCATCACTACCTCTAGTCACATGAGAAACTCATCACTACCTCTAGTCTGGTCACATGAGAACCTCATCACTACCTACATGAGAACCCCATCACTACCTCTAGTCACTGGTCACATGAGAACCTCATCACTACATCTAGTCACTGGTCACTCGAGAACCCCATCACTACCTCTAGTCACTGGTCACATGAGAACCCCATCACTACCTCTAGTCACTGGTCACATGAGAACCCCATCACTACCTCTAGTCACTGGTAACATGAGAACCTCATCACTACCTCTAGTCTGGTCATATGAGAACCTCATCACTACTTCTAGTCACTGGTCACACGAGAACCCCATCACTACCTCTAGTCACTGGTCATACGAGAACCCCATCACTACCTCTAGTCACTGGTCATATGAGAACCCCATCACTACCTCTAGTCACTGGTCATATAAGAACCTCATCACTACCTCTAGTCACTGGTCACATAAGAACCCCATCACTACCTCTAGTCACTGGTCATATGAGAACCTCATTACTACCTCTAGTCACTGGTAATATGAGAACTCCATCACTACCTCTAGTCACTGGTCACATGAGAACCTCATCACTACCTCTAGTCACTGGTCACACGAGAACCTCATCACTACCTCTAGTCACATGAGAACCTCATCACTACCTCTAGTCTGGTCACATGAGAACCTCATCACTACCTCTAGTCACTGGTCACATGAGAACCCCATCACTACCTCTAGTCACTGGTTACATAAGAACCTTATCACTACCTCTAGTCACTGGTCACATGAGAACCCCATCACTACCTCTAGTCACTGGTCACACGAGAACCCCATCACTACCTCTAGTCACATGAGAACCTCATCACTACCTCTAGTCACTGGTCACACGAGAACCCCATCACTACCTCTAGTCACTTGAGAACCTCATCACTACCTCTAGTCTGGTCATATGAGAACCCCATCACTACCTCTAGTCACTGGTCATATGAGAACCTCATTACTACCTCTAGTCACTGGTAATATGAGAACTCCATCACTACCTCTAGTCACTGGTCACATGAGAACCCCATCACTACCTCTAGTCACTGGTCACATGAGAACCCCATCACTACCTCTAGTCACTGGTAACATGAGAACCTCATCACTACCTCTAGTCTGGTCATATGAGAACCTCATCACTACCTCTAGTCACTGGTCACACGAGAACCCCATCACTACCTCTAGTCACTGGTCATACGAGAACCCCATCACTACCTCTAGTCACTGGTCATATGAGAACCCCATCACTATCTCTAGTCACTGGTCATATAAGAACCTCATCACTACCTCTAGTCACTGGTCACATAAGAACCCCATCACTACCTCTAGTCACTGGTCATATGAGAACCTCATTACTACCTCTAGTCACTGGTAATATGAGAACTCCATCACTACCTCTAGTCACTGGTCACATGAGAACCTCATCACTACCTCTAGTCACTGGTCACACGAGAACCTCGTCACTACCTCTAGTCACATGAGAACCTCATCACTACCTCTAGTCTGGTCACATGAGAACCTCATCACTACCTACATGAGAACCCCATCACTACCTCTAGTCACTGGTCACATGAGAACCTCATCACTACCTCTAGTCACTGGTCACACGAGAACCTCATCACTACCTCTAGTCACTGGTCACACGAGAACCCCATCACTACCTCTAGTCACTGGCACATGAGAACCCCATCACTACCTCTAGTCACTGGTCACATGAGAACCTCATCACTACCTCTAGTCTGGTCATATGAGAACCTCATCACTCCCTCTAGTCACTGGTCACACGAGAACCTCATCACTACCTCTAGTCACTGGTCACATGAGAACCTCATCACTACCTCTAGTCACTGGTCACACGAGAACCCCATCACTACCTCTAGTCACATGAGAACCTCATCACTACCTCTAGTCTGGTCACATGAGAACCTCATCACTACCTACATGAGAACCCCATCACTACCTCTAGTCACTGGTTACATGAGAACCTCATCACTACATCTAGTCACTGGTCACTCGAGAACCCCATCACTACCTCTAGTCACTGGTCACATGAGAACCCCATCACTACCTCTAGTCACTGGTCACATGAGAACCCCATCACTACCTCTAGTCACTGGTAACATGAGAACCTCATCACTACCTCTAGTCTGGTCATATGAGAACCTCATCACTACTTCTAGTCACTGGTCACACGAGAACCCCATCACTACCTCTAGTCACTGGTCATACGAGAACCCCATCACTACCTCTAGTCACTGGTCATATGAGAACCCCATCACTACCTCTAGTCACTGGTCATATAAGAACCTCATCACTACCTCTAGTCACTGGTCACATAAGAACCCCATCACTACCTCTAGTCACTGGTCATATGAGAACCTCATTACTACCTCTAGTCACTGGTAATATGAGAACTCCATCACTACCTCTAGTCACTGGTCACATGAGAACCTCATCATCACTACCTCTAGTCACTGGTCACACGAGAACCT
>WLWD01000740.1_pt1 | contig 58847 bp, 33 predicted proteins | sample 6712731 | NCBI WGS metagenome assembly WLWD01 (sample SAMN12718690, study PRJNA576275) | sponge metagenome | isolation source: marine sponge | host: Mycale hentscheli | place: New Zealand: South Island, Marlborough, Capsize Point | collected 2014-11-01 | reverse complement strand
TTTTAATTTAACCGGCTCTTTTCAGAGCCACCACAAAGCAAAAGATTGCACTTTATTAATCTCCACCTATTACAATAATAAATGTGGTTCATTATAACTGGTTAATTGATTTTTTTGTTACATTCACCAACATACACATGCTCACACACAAGTGCACATACATGAGGGTCTATTGGAAAATTGGGCACAACGCGGCCCCGACAAATATTTGTTTGCACTTACACACTTATGATATTGAGCTCCCCAGGTTTTATTGTCGTGGCTTTAGCAGTTTCCACTATGTAAAACCTAACCGTTCCCTTCATTAGGCTTATCTAATACATTTTTAAGAACTAAATTGATCTTTTCCTGTCATTTATGCGTGGCGAATTGTGCCTGATTTTCCAGTAGACAGTTAGCAGGTGATAGCAAGCCTCATGTATATGTGTGTTTATGTATGTATTTGTGTGTGTATGTGTGTTTATGTGTGTGTGTTTGTGTGTGTGTTTGTGTGTGTGTTGCAAACAATATATCTTTAAAAAGACTGTTTGACATTTGGAAAAATATGTTAACAAGCAGTACTAACCTTCTACACAGACGACTGTGATGAATTGATCATCTTGAGATTATCATTTTTAAAGCAGAATGATGCCTCGTCTCGAGATTGTCATTTTGAGAGCAGAATAATGCTCTATCGTCAATCATCTTGAGATTGTTTATTTTGATATGTAATTTTCAGCAGAACTGATGCACTATCATCAGTGTAAGGATATTTGGTCTGTGTGGCATGCTGGTAGGATGCTCCTAGTATGCCCCATGTCACGTAATGCAAGTCAGTCACGTTCTTTTCTGTATTCGTAATCGTTTGCGTCCTTGAAAACTGTCTGTGTTCTATGTCTTCGTCTTAACGGTGGTGTAACATTGTAGCTTCGTATTTGTCTATGACGTAAACTAGTTGAAGTCGCAAATTGTTGCTGTAGAGTGTCAGTCAAATGTATTGGTGGTGTAGAAAAGTCACATTCAGGTGTACTGTCACTGTCATGCTGTAACCTCGTCTCGTCACTGTCAGGTTCTGAAAAAAGTTCAGGAGTAAAACTATGTCTGTCATTGTCATTCTGTAACCATGTCTCATCAATGTCAGACTGTAACCTTGTCTCGTCACTGTCCGGTTCTGAAAATAATTCAGGAGTAAAACTACGTCTGTTATATGATACTGTCTCGTCACTGTCAGGCTGTAGCATCGTATTGTCACTGTCACGTGTTGTCTGGTCGTATATTATTGTTGTGTCAGAGTCACTGTCACTTCGTTTTTGTGGTTCATATGTTGGTGCATGTAGTGTAGCTGTTCTAGACGTTGTTGTAGGAGTCATTGAAGTTGATGTATGCGTTAATGTTAATGTACATGTAGAAGTTGTTGTAGGAGTCACTGAAGTTGATGTATGCGTTAATAATGATGTATGCGTTAATGTTGATGTATGCGTTAATGTTGATGTATGCGTTAATGTTGATGTATGCGTATAAGTTGTTGTCGTAAGTTGTTTAATTACTAGTCTTCGTAAAGGAGCATTACCAAGAGCATCCTGCACCTCTGCTTGACGCTGAGGATGACCTCTCACCAGCACCTCCACGTCACAAACTGTGTGACGATAGCTCCTATTTCCAGGAATGCTGGAGTAGGGTCGTGAGGTGACTTTCCTAAATAAAAGGGAAAAATATATAAACAAATGAAAACATAAATTTATTAAATAAATAAATTGAAAATGTAAATTTTGAAAATATTAGGCCAGACCGAATTGATATGCTGCTACTCAGGCTAGATACCACAAGAATTGACCTTTAATGGTTACTCGAGTTACTATATGGAGAAGACTTCACGAGCTTGGAATCACATCGGGTGAACGGCAAATTTTTTCCCTAGGATGTATGTCTTAACGAAGCTAATCCTTTACCTTCATCATTGGAGTCTGGTGTCAGCTAGGCCCAGCCAAATTATTCTAGGAAATGAAACTTTATTATCAAAATGGCATTATGGGCAACTAGAGAAGAGCAAGATTAAGATGCACATGTCATCTATTTTTTATAATATAGGTTACATCATGAGAAGTAGAGGTTGATACGGGATTTACACTACCGAGGGCCAAAAGCTTGAGGAGAGTGTAAATGGTATGCTGACCGTACCGAGTGGTACAACTGATTTGTACTACGACTCCTTGGCCACAATAGCAATAGCTAACTAGCTAATATACATAAACAGGAAAAAAATTTTAATTGCTCAATGTAAAGCTCACACCTTAGATAACTGCTTAAAACATACCCATGAGCATCAAATCCTGCATCGAGCAGAGGTGCCAGGTGAGCAGAAGCCTCTCTGCCAAGGTGCCCCAGAGTGCCAGCTGGACCGCACCCAAGCCTGATGCTGTTAGGGTCCTTGGCATGTAATGGCTCCCGCTCACAGCCGAACCGTAGCCCTGCAACGACTTCCTCAAGTGAGAAATCGTAGAAGTGAATCCCTCTCGCCACAGCACAAAAATAAGCCAGAACCTCCATCTCCCGCGTATTACCAGCGTGTCCAACAGCCCTTGGTTTAGTTCACAAATGCGCAAGCGCAACACTCTGACATCACAAATACGTCGTCATTGAGATAAGAGCTTCCGCAAACGTCACAACTTACACCGAAAATACTAACACTCTCACAAAAACATTTTTATTTCCCTTAATTTTCAAGATAGGGGTTTCAAATTCATATGGATTAAAATACAACTCTTTAGGAATTTTATATTAAATTCCCAAGACACTTACTTCAAAATTGCAAAATTACCAGCTTAAAGCATTTGGGGAGTTTCAACCTAAAAGTTTACAGCTACTCTCTTCTTGAAACAATTGTGAAGTTTTTGTCAATCTGCGCTTCTTTGCCACTGCTTTCGAAGTTTATTCAGGTAATTCTGTTAGTTTAGTCTGGGATCAGGACTTTAGATTCTCTGATGCTAACTGAGAATGGAATGGGTTACACTGTGCACTACAGTTAGATGTAATTTCTGTCCTATTTTTCTGTAAAAAGAGTCTGCTCGCTCGCCATGCATTTGCGCTATTCGAGCGCACCACTAGTTGGCGAGCGAGCGTAGCGAGCGAGACACTTACAGGGGTAACACAATTGAAAATCGGGGATGTTTGTTTATTTATTTATTTGTATATATGTTTGGACGTACGTATGTAATTAAACGCGCGCGCGGGGAACTTTTTTTCTCCAAAAAACACGGCTTTTTAGGCCAGTTTATTCTGAAAATACAGCACTAAGCAAGCCTTACTTTATACTTAAAGCTCCAAAGTGTGAGAAAATTTCTGCGAAAACGCTTGCATTTCAAGAAACAAAAAGTTGATTCTACCGGTTACTATGGCATTGAAGACCCTTTTCCAGACTTAATTTCAAAACTTCGCCGTTTTAGGGGGATACGGAGCTAAAATTACAAATAATAACACTGGTTTATTTTTTTATCGTAGCTGAGAGCTTGTTCAAGAGTTACTGGTAATTGAGATTATCAGAATGGCAGATGTTTGATACTACAAAAGTTACCATTAATCTGGTAAGAGAGTGATTTTGTATTTGTTTGCTGAAATAAAGTCATAACGGCTATTATAGTTTTTGCATGAACTAAGCTAAAACATAGTAACAATACTTAGTTTTATGTTACCTAACTATCAGGCTCGCTCGCCATTTGTGCTCAAGCACACCACTAGTTTATTTATTTGTATATATGTATGGACGTACGTAAGGCATTTTGTACTTTGACCCTCGCGTTTTTGTGTTAGTTCGGTTGTCGACCCCGTCCCAAATTGCACTAAACAGAATCCTCTGGTTTATCGATCAGTACCCGTATCACCCTAGAAATTGAATTGTTTACCGTTTTGAATTCTTTTGCCGGTGCAGTTCAAACTTGACAACTTAAGGGACTTCCATTTCTATTCGAGTTAGTGGCGGTGGTAAGTCAATGCGCTCTTTGTCATGGTTATAAGCCGTGCGCAACAGTATTTACTTGAAAATACATCGTCCACTATACTACTGCGAAGGTAAGTCTGTGTAGGTGCATGTCCAGTTGTGTCAAAGCATTGTGTGTTACAACCACTACTTAGCTAAAGAATATCACAAAGAAAACTTTTAAATAACGTGTATTGTTTTGTTGTTGTTGTTTTTTCCTTCAATCCAAGCAGTTGCAGAGTTGTTACTATGGCACTGAAATTCATTTACCGTGTATGCGAAATTTAAAAACTGGACCTTATTTTCAGTAGCTTCAGTGTTAGAAGTCAAAATCATTCATATAAAAATAGTATAGTCTTTAGGCTCGCTCGCCATTTGTGCTCAAGCACATCACTAATTATTATGGATTCAGAGATAGGAGACAGATAGATAATAAGAGATAGTAAGATATCCTAATTTGCTGTAGTATCTTCTGTGTGTTTGCTTCCTTTCCAAGCACTTTGATGTAATAGGTTTCATTGATTATTTCTGTTTTGTAGGAACATAATATATGCAATAATGTGCTGAAGGCTATCCAATACCTGTAGATTTATTGTGTTTTTCAGGAAGTTTAGGAAGCTTCTTTTGTTACAAAGGACAAGTGTTATATATAAAGAGTCTATATTTGCCAGATAACTACATAAAATCTAATCTTCAATATGAAAGTCTCACTATTTTTGGTGCTCGTTCTTATTGAATATGTTCAAGTATCTCCTGCTGGTCTCCTAATACCTCAGGTAACTGGAAATTCTAATGAGCAGTGTAACTTGGAGTTAGCCAGCATACAAGCCTCAACATCAGCCATTTATGATGCTGTTACGAACATTGTTAATCGTGAGCTGAATAAGATTGGACGTGCGGTCAAAGTACAAAAATGTCTTGCGTTCGTCCAATATAAACAAATATCCCCGATTTTCAATAGAGTTACCCCTGATACTGTCTCACTAGCTTTGCTCGCTGGCCAATTATTATTTAACTAGTGATGTGCTTGAGCATAAATGGTGAGCGAGCCTAAAACTACACAATTGTTATACTATTGATTTTAACTTCTAACACTCAAAGCTACTAAAAATATGGTCGAGTTTTTAATTCACGTTTATAGCTACATAAAAGCATTTCAATGCCATAGTAACCCCTCCCCGCAACTGTTTGAATTGAAAAAAAATACACATTCTTTAAACGTTATCATTGTGATATGATTGAGCTAAGTAGTAGCTAAAACGCACAGTACTTGCACACAACTGGACATACCTACATGGTTCTAGTGGACAATGAGTTTTCAAGGAAATACTATTGCGTACAGCTATAACTATGACAAAGAGCGCATTAACTCACCGCTGCCACAAACTTGAATAGAAATGAAACTCCAGTAAGTTTTTGAGTGAAGTTTTTGAGTTTAAACTGCACCGGCAAAAACAATCAAAGCGGTAAACAATTCAATTTCTAGTATGATACGGGTAATAATCATTAAACAAGAGGATACCGTTTAGTGATGTTTGGGACGGGGTAGCACGCTGAGCTAACTCGAAAATACGAAAGGGTCAAAGTACAAAATGGCATACGTACGTATCTCGGGGATATTTGTGTATTTGGCGAGCGAGCGTAGCGAGCGGGACAGTATTAGGGGTGGATAATGCAAAATCGGGTATATGTTATATGTATATATTTATAGATGTATGTATGGATTGTACGTATGACCTTTAAACGCGCGCGCGGGAAACTTTTTTTTTTTTTAAACACGGCTTTTTAGGCTTGACCCCAGTTTATTCTGAAACTACAGCATTAAGCAAGCCTTATTTATACTTGAGGTCCAAAGTTTGAGAAAATTCCTGTGAAAATGCTTGCTTTTCAAGAAACAAAAAGTTGATTCGACCGGTTACTATGGCATTGAAGACCCTTTACCTGATTTAAATTCAAAACTTCGCCTTTTTTCCGGCTAAGTGCGGCTTGTTAGTTGTCAAGAGCCACCTGTAGTCAGTACTAAGAGAGTTGTCACTACTTCTGAAAAGTGCATGTAAGCACATAAAGTATTAATGCTAAGGAAGTTACTACTACTCCAGGGATGCTGAGGTAAGTACGTAATTCCATATTGTTAGCTAAATATGCAAAAATAACTCTGGCCTTTCTTTTTTATAGCTAAGAGCTTATTGTCAACAGTGACTGGTAAATTAAAATAGTCAGAATGACTCAAATTTGGTACTACAAAAGTTACCACTGCTCAAGAAAAAAGTAATTTTGTATTTGTGTGTGCTACAATTGATTGTCTTTTGTTTTTGTAGGTGAGAGCTTGTTGTCAAGAATTCAAGGTAATTCAGATGGTCAAAGTAACTTCAATTTGATACTACAGAAGTTATCAATACTCAAGAATGAGGTAAGTAGTAATTTCATATTTGTTGGCTAAAATTAGAAACTGGTTTATTTTTTATCGTAGATGAGAGCTTGTTCAAGAGTTACTGGTGATTGAGATTATCAGAATGGCAGATGTTTGATACTACAAAAATTACCATTAATCAGGTAAGAGAGTGATTTTGTATTTGTTTGCTGAAATCAAATGTCATAACTGCTATTATAGTGTTTGCATGAACTAAGCTAAGACATAGTAACAATACTTAATTTTATGTTACCTAACTATCAGGCTCGCTCCCATTTGTGCTCAAGCACACCACTAGTTGTATATATGGACGTACGTACGTCATATCATTATTTGTACTTTGATCCTCCGTATTTTTGTGTTGCTCCGCGTCCGACCCCGTCCCAAGTTTACTAAACATAATCGGGTCTGACTAAAACACGGACCGACTAAATTCGCGAAAATCTCGGGGACCGCCAACGCGCATGACCGGACTTCATGTAGTCCGTTTAGTGCCATTTAATGAGTTTGGAGAGAATAAAGGTAAGAAAAATTTTGTTACTCGTAGAGAGTAAATTAATTTGTTGTCAGTGATGCTTCCTCGACTACTCTTTATTAAGTTTGGTATCTAATCTTACCAAAATAGTTGACATACAACAATGCTATTGTGATATTAAGACTATCCTATTCCAGATAATAATAAGTTATTATTATTGTATTTATTATTATCATCATCAGTTGTTATTATAATAATAATTATTATTATTACTAGTGATGTGCTTGAGCACAAATGGCGAGCGAGCCTAAAGACTATACTATTTTTATATGAATGATTTTGACTTCTAACACTGAAGCTACTGAAAATAAGGTCCAGTTTTTAAATTTAGCATACAGGGTAAAGGGATTTCAGTACCATAGTAACAACTCTCTGCAACTGCTTGGAAAGAAAAAAAACAACAACAAAACAATACACTTTATTTAAAAGTTTTCTTTGTGATATTCTTTAGCTAAGTAGTGGTTGTAACACACAATGCTTTGACACAACTGGACATGCACCTACACAGACTTACCTTCGCAGTAGTCTGGTGGACAATGTATTTTCAAGTAAATACTGTTGCGCACGGCTTATAACCATGACAAAGAGCGCATTGACTTACCACCGCCACTAACTCGAATAGAAATGGAAGTCCCTTAAGTTTTCAAGTTTGAACTGCACCCGCAAAAGAATTCAAAACGGTAAACAATTCAATTTCTAGGGTGACACGGGTACTGATCGATAAACCAGAGGATTCTGTTTAGTGCAATTTGGGACGAGGTCGACCACATAACTAACACAAAAACGCGAGGGTCAAAGGATAAAATGACATACATACGTCCATACATATATCTAAATAAACAAACATCCCCGATTTTCGATTGTGTTACCCCTGTAAGTGTCTCGCTCGCTACGCTCGCTCGCCAATTATTATTATTATTATTAATAATATTATTATTATTATTATTGAAACATCTCTAATTGAGAGTGAACAACCATTAACATTCCTGTATTTTAAAACATAGATAAATTTGTTGTGAATTCTAACTAATTAAAAAGTGTACGGCAGTTTCCCTCATATAATTTGTGCCAGTGGACACATCTGAAGTGACTTCTCATTCATTAGAGCGTGTACGACAGTTTCCCCTCACAAATTATACGACAGTTTCTCCACGTATAATTTGTGATGGTGGACGCATCTGAAGTGACTTCTCATCAATTAAAGAGTGTACGACAGTTTCCCCTCGTATAATTTGTGCTGGTGGACGCATCTGAAGTGACTTCTCATCAATTAAAGAGTGTACGACAGTTTCCCCTCGTATAATTTGTGCTGGTGGAGCATCTGAAGTGACTTCTCATCAAATAAAGAGTGTACGACAGTTTCCCCTCGTATAATTTGTGCTGGTGGACGCATCTGAAGTGACTTCTCATCAATTAAAGAGTGTATGACAGTTTCCCCTCGTATAATTTGTGCTGGTGGAGCATCTGAAGTGACTTCTCATCAAATAAAGCGTGTACGAAAGTTTCCCCTCATATAATTTGTGCTGGTGGACGTATCTGAAGTGACTTCTCATTAATTAAAGAGTGTACGACAGTTTACCCTCATATAATTTGTGCTGGTGGACGCATCTGAAGTGACTTCTCATCAATTAAAGAGTGTACGACAGTTTGCCCTCGTATAATTTGTGCTGGTGGACGCATCTGAAGTGACTTCTCATCAAATAAAGAGTGTAGACAGTTTCCCCTCTATAATTTGTGCTGGTGGACGCATCTGAAGTGACTTCTCATCAATTAAATAGTGTACGACAGTTTCCCCTCCTATAATTTGTGCTGGTGGACTCATCTGAAGTGACTTCTCATCAAATAAAGAGTGTACGACAGTTTCCCCTCCTATAATTTGTGCTGGTGGACGCATCTGAAGTGACTTCTCATCAAAATAAAGAGTGTACGACAGTTTCCCCTCATATAATTTGTGCTGGTGGACACATCTGAAGTGACTTCTCATCAATTAAAGTGTGTACGACAGTTTCCCCTCATATAATTTGTGCTGGTGGACGCATCTGAAGTGACTTCTCATCAAATAAAGCGTACGACAGTTTCCCCTCATATTATTTGTGCTGGTGGACACTTCTGAAGTGACTTCTCATCAAATAAAGAGTGTACGACAGTTTCCCCACTTATAATTTGTGCTGGTGGACGCATCTGAAGTGACTTCTCATCAAATAAAGAGTGTACGACAGTTTCCCCTCGTATAATTTGTGCTGGTGGAGCATCTGAAGTGACTTCTCATCAAATAAAGCGTGTACGAAAGTTTCCCCTCATATAATAATTTGTGCTGGTGGACGCATCTGAAGTGACTTCTCATTAATTAAAGAGTCTATGACAGTTTCCCCTCATATAATTTATGCTGGTGGACGCATCTGAAGTGACTTCTCGTCAATTAAAGAGTGTACGACAGTTTCCCCTCGTATAATTTGTGCTGGTGGACGCATCTGAAGTGACTTCTCATCAAATAAAGAGTGTACGACAGTTTCCCCTCGTATAATTTGTGCTGGTGGACGCATCTGAAGTGACTTCTCATCAATTAAATAGTGTACGACAGTTTCCCCTCGTATAATTTGTGCTGGTGGACGCATCTGAAGTGACTTCTCATCAATTAAAGAGTGTACGACAGTTTCCCCTCATATAATTTGTGCTGGTGGACACATCTGAAGTGACTTCTCATCAATTAAAGAGTGTACGACAGTTTCCCCTCATACAATTTGTGCTGGTGGACGTATCTGAAGTGGCTTCTCATCAAATAAAGCGTGTACGACAGTTTGCCCTCATATTATTTGTGCTGGTGGACACTTCTGAAGTGACTTCTCATCAAATAAAGAGTGTACGACAGTTTTCCCTCTTATAATTTGTGCTGTTGGACGCATCTGAAGTGACTTCTCATCAAATAAGGAGTGTACGACAGTTTCCCCTCGTATAGTTTATGCTGGTGGACACATCTGAAGTGACTTCTCATCAAATAAAGAGTGTACGACAGTTTCCCCTAATATAATTTGTGCTGGTGGACGCATCTGAAGTGACTTCTCATCAAATAAAGAGTGTACGACAGTTTCCCCTCATATAATTTGTGCTGGTGGACGCATCTGAAGTGACTTCTCATTAATTAGAGTGTACGACAGTTTCCCCTCATATAATTTGTGCTGGTGGACGCATTTGAAGTGACTTCTCATCAAATAAAGCGTGTACGACAGTTTTTCCTCGTATAATTTGTGCTGGTGGACGCATCTGAAGTGACTTCTCATCAAATAAAGAGTGTACGACAGTTTCCCCTCATATAATTTGTGCTGGTGGACGCATCTGAAGTGACTTCTCATTAATTAAAGAGTGTACGACAGTTTCCCCTCATATAATTTGTGCTGGTGGACGCATCTGAAGTGACTTCTCATCAATTATAGAGTGTACTACAGTTTAATTTGTGCTGGTGGACGCATCTGAAGTGACTTCTCATCAAATAAAACGTGTACGACAGTTTCCCTTCATATAATTTGTGACCGGTTTTGGGAAAATCGGCCTAAACGCGGCAAACAATTTTTTTCAGTATCCCCGGGTAAAGCCTTATGGGTAGATTTTTTTCAAAAATTTTTTTATGGCAGAAATGGATAGACACCAGTTAGCTCTAGCTTATGACGCAGTTGTAAGCTCTGGCGTGCTCTAGAACTCACACTAGGAAGCTAGAAACACTAGCCGGTTGGACTCGTGTACGGAGAGTTGCTAAGAAATTATTGGAGGGCTTTTCACTAACAGCCGGGAAAAAACTGTAGCTAACTAATTCACTTACTATTCTACATAATTCACGTACTCACGCAATTCTCGTCATCATAGTTTCTTAAGGTGCCCTGCATTAAGCCTTTTAGACTTCTTTCAATCCGCCTGTAACCGGTTTATTCCATAGTGTCCCGGAGACACGCAGTAATAGTATACGGACACAAGGCACGCCCCCTTACCTTAGCAACGCCTTTACCCGGCGTTTTTCGAAATCAGCAATAATAAGTTTAGCAAAAATACTGAAGTGTTGTAGTGCGTAGGGCGAAGACGGCTTGTGCTACAGTTTCCAAATTAGGAGGACGGCATCCCAAGGCCCCGTGCAGCCTACTGGTACAATAAATTAGAAAACTTTAGATGCCGCGTTTAGGCCGATTTTCCTAAAACCGGTCACATTTGTGCTGGTGGACACATCTGAAGTGACTTCTCATCAAATAATGCGTGTACGACAGTTTTTCCTCGTATAATTTGTGCTGGTGGATGCATCTGAAGTGACTTCTCATCAAATAAAGAGTACGACAGTTTCCCCTCGTATAATTTGTGCTGGTGGACGCATCTGAAGTGACTTCTCATCAAATGTGACCGTCTACGGGAAAACCGGGCACAACGCGGCGTGCGTAATATCGAGAAAAGATCGATCGATTTCTTAAAAATGTATTGTTTCAAGCCGACGGAAGGGAAAGGTTAGGTCTATTATAGCGGGAACGACTTAAGCTACGACGATAAAACTTGGAGAGCTCAATATCTGGACGCCGACAACTCCGTAAGTGCAAAAAAAAATTTTTCGAAGGGTGCCGCGTTGTGCCTGGTTTTCCTATAGACAGTCACAAATAAAGAGTGTACAACAGTCTTCCCTCTTATAATTTTGTGCTGGTTGACGCATCTGAAGTGACTTCTCATCAAATAAAGAGTGTACGACAGTTTCCCCTCATATAATTTGTGCCTGTGGATGCATCTGAAGTGACTTCTCATTAATTAAAGAGTGTACGACAGTTTCCCCTCATATAATTTGTGCTGGTGGACGCATCTGAAGTGACTTCTCATCAAATAAAGAGTCTATGACAGTTTCCCCTCGTATAATTTGTGCTGTTGGACGCATCTGAAGTGACTTCTCATCAAATAAAGAGTGTACGACAGTTTCCCCTCGTAAAATTTGTGCTGGTGGACGCATCTGAAGTGACTTCTCATCAAATAAAGAGTGTACGACAGTTTCCCCTCGTATAATTTGTGCTGGTGGACGCATTTGAAGTGACTTCTCAATAATTAAAGAGTGTACAACAGTTTCCCTTCATATATGTATGGTGAATTATGTATATGAATTTTTATTCAGTCATAAATAGAGCATATTAAAGTCAATAAACAAAATTCAAAAATTAATGAGTGATTTGATTGACAGTTCATAAATCATCCTTTTCCTTATAGTGGGGATATCTCTCTGCATAATCATGACATAATAAATGCACACCACTAGCTAACAATAATAATAATTCAGTTACCTGATGAAATGAAAGAGATGTTCCTATTCCCTCATGCCTGGCATACTATATTAAATTCACATTTTGAGTTGAAACTAGCTATGAATAAGTGTAGCAGCTACTGAACAAATAATCATATTAAATAAACTTACCATGCAAGTAAATACACCCCAATCATAACCATTATTCTGCACTGGTATGTTCTGAAATAAAGAAATTTTGGTTAGTAACATAATATTTCAAAAGTTTTTTTTTATTAATACCTTTGGTGACCACAGTTTCCATGTTGAAAAATTATCGTCAGTATATCTTCTGGACAAATAGTCTCTAATTTACCAATTCAGTATATAAACTAGCTAGACAGATCATTACCTAATATTTTTTAAGCAGCTCTCATCATTTCCTAACATGGAATCATAGCATTTGATTGTCTTCTCATGAGCATCCACAACAACTAGCCGCCAATGAGAAGATGTGATGATCGGTATCAACAGCTTGTGAAAGGACATGTCCATCTAATTTAAAAAAATAAAATGTTACATGTGAGTGAAGTGGAATGTTGAAAAATACCTTAATCCACTTTGACACAGCTTCATATCCACAGGTACAAAGTTTTTGGTAGAAGAAACACAATAGAGCTAATATAGAATTAGGGGACTTGGCATTGGACACCTTAGTTATTAGTGTAGTGTAAATGTCAATGATCTGTACGTTGGATAAGCATCAGAAAAATTAGAAGTATTTATAAGATTTATACTGATACCTTGTCATTAAGCCAAGATGTCCCACTCAATGTCTTAAGGTCTCTTACATAAAGATCACATCCATCAAGAGTTAGAAGTTTGTGTTCATCGCTCTTTAGCAGCTCTGATTGAATCTGTAATATACTAGATAATGGCAAATTGCTATTATAGCGCTACTTTATTACTCTGTTCTTCTGTTCAATTGTGAGCTCAAATATAATTTGAAGTTCTTCTGGCACACTCTCCTCCTAAAAATAATAGTCACTTAATAATAAAAAGTCATTTTATAATAGGAATGTTTACATACTTTGGTAGATTTATCTTTTTTTGGAGAAGCCACACCAACGCGACCTGATTAATATTTACTGTTTGCTAGATTAAGAAAAACTGAAGCATAAAATTCTAACCTGACTGACTCAGCTGAGTGCATTTTCGTTTGAGGCAGCTCTGCTTAAGCAAATTTGGACCACTAAATTTTGGCTTGTCCAAACAATAAGACACAAAGTGCACAGTCCTTAGACTGACAACTTTCACAGCTACCACATCTCTTGCGCTTGGTTATGTCTGATGGCAAAGGTCAGAAGTTATAACCTTGGTTTCATGGAACAGTGGTAGACATCAGAATGGAATAAAATTTCCCCTGATACTTTCATATCTGGTTAAAAAAAAGCATGCTCTGAAAGCCGGTCAAGTAGCAGTCCAAGCGATGAAGAAGTGTGCAAAGTAATAGATCCGATTAGCAAGCCTCCATTGTTATTTTTAACTAACTAGTTATAGAAATGTCGGGCACACAGTTAGTCCCTCTACATTTATTACAGAATTTGAAAGAAAAGTATTTTTAGCCACCAGAGAAAAGCAACTTACATTGGTGTGTGTGTGTGTTGTTGCTCTTACAGTCAGGTTCAGTGATTCCAGACTTTCTTAGTTTTAGTTATTCATCCTATCTAGACCTTCTGCAATGCTCACTACAGAGGCCTGTCCTGTGACAACGCACCTAACTCACTCTACACAGCAAGAAGGCTTGCATGTTCTTCATCATTCTGAATTGTTCAGGAGGCCTGAAATCAAGTTAAGGGTCCTATGATTGGTTTGCAGGCAGCAGGTTGTACAGAACATGGCTAACATGTTCTACATACCGTAATTATCCCCACAAGTCTAGTTTTCATCACATAACTAAAGCTTCTCCTACCTATTATCAAAGCACCTTGTAGTTTCGTCAGCTTCCCCCACCTTGGGCTATTGTACAACATGACCTTAACTGTTAGCTAAATTAAATATATCAGGTTTTTTCTCTCCTGCAGTTGTAGAGTTGATGCTACTTTTTGGGTCTAGGTTGGACATGCGTTTTTGAACACTGGGTGCTAGTATAGCTATAAAATCTGTATTTACATGGGCCTGCATACGTTCTCCATTATTATAGCTGCATCTCCCAACAACTTGATATCTATTGCACTAATTTTTGGACTGAGTGAGCTAATAAAATGTACGGCATCATTCCAGCCCCGCCTATTCCATGCGGACACGAGCACGCACCGCTTCGCACTTCTTTGTATAGTACGGCGGTAGTGCTTGGATGTTGTAATCGATCTTGGATAGTAAGAAGCTATAAAAATGCACGTGCTAAATGGTGGTAAGTGCTTTCTTTGGCTGCCCAAGGCCAAACTAGTGTGGGGACTAGTATGAGGGGGACAAAAATCTGTCTAAAGTATGTATTGTTATGGCATGCTTGTTTTTGTTTTTGTTTTTTTTCTTGTTTTTTTGTATATAGGCATAAATGAATACAGTAGTTACAATGACAGTGAGTGGTGAACGCAATCAGGAGATTGGAATTGGTGACACAATGAGAACACTGTCCTCCCCAACAGGTAACCCAAAGTTTACTTTTGTTTTGGCATAGGTCACCCTGTTTGTGATTTCGTCCAGCTTATAGAAGTCATAGTCGTTCTCCAACGACAATGCCCACACTTGAGTTGGGCGTCCAAAATAAGTTTTACATGGATGTTCCATGTAAGGAGAGCACTTCACCAACTAGAGCTCTCTCGTCTCATTGTGTCCTTGATCCTTTATCAGTATGTGGCACTTCACAAATCTCAGTATTTCAACTACCTTGTTTCTGACTACAATTTTAGAACAATTTCCAAAACGAGAGCTTTTGGATACTAATTTGATGCTGCCTAATGCAATTCCATGCACAGACTTGTGTAGCCTGAGAACTTCAAAGCTGGAATATGTTGTATCCAGGAGATCTGTGATGTTTTCTATCTCAAACTCGTCAAAAACCCTTTCTGATACTGGAGGCAATGGTTTGGTGGTGGAACATGACTGTTCCATAGTTGATGCTAGTGAGCCACGCTCCTGTGGAAATTTTCTGAGGACGGAACTAAACTCAAATTCAAATTCTGATGGCCACTGTGATGCATCGGTAGTCTGCATGCATGCAAGTTTTCTCATGAGTTGGACTGGTATTTGATGGTTGTTGGTTGGAATTGAGCCCATAATTCCATTCATTCTTTCGAAAGCGAATAGCCAGAATGAGTACACCGGTCCATGATCCTTCATGCAGTCAGTGATGTGAGCTGCCACAGGGCCGGAGGAAGCAAATTTTAAGTGGTCAGGCCAGGAAGTGGGTGTGGTATGGGTGTGGCCAGGGTTTATGTAAACCATGCAGCTGCGCAACTGATCGAAAAATTTTTATTAGCTATATACAAAAGAAACTATATCATCCAAATATTTTTTATCAAAATATATACAAAAAGAAACTATAACACTTAAAATTGTCCAAATATTTTTTATCAATATATATACAAAAGAAACTATAACACTTAAAATTGTCCAAATATTTTTTCTCGGTGTTCATTACCGGATATAAAATTATTTAAACAAGACTCTAAAGAGAGTTGGTCAGTTTCCTTTCTGTGTATATGTAAAGTCATTAAGTTATTCAATCTTTTCTGGCTCATTGTGGTCCTCAAATAAGTTTTGACACGTCTCAAAGCTGAAGCACACCGCTCACTCACAGCATTTGTGGCTGGCAAAACTAATATTAATTTCACAAGTGTACATACTTCTGACATACTGGTCCTTGTTGCAGGTGACATGTCTCTAAAATACTTGGTTATGTCAGAAAAAGTAGGGTTCTTTAAACCAAGGTGTGCAATACATGTACCAAACAATGATAACTGTGTGTCCAATAAAACTGGATCAAAGTCACTACCATAAAAGTCAGCAACAAATTTGAACTCGTCAGAAAAATCTTCACATTCAGCAGCCTTTAAAAGTAAGTTTTCAAGATTACTGTAGGCAGTATATCCCGGCTGATTAAACCGATCACGTATATAGTTGACAATCAAGTCTAAAGCTAAAAAGTATTCACGCTTATACATCTCTTTGGCTGTGACTGGATGAACACCCTCACTTTCCCCCACTTCATACCTTCTTGGTGTCTTCCTCTTTCTAGGCCTGACTGGCTCATCTACATCAAATTCACTTTGATAAGAAAGCACTTTCGTCCAAAAAAATTCAAAGCTATCATCATTCCTAATTTTTTCCAGTGTCTGGCATGTCATTTCAGCAATATGTTGACCTTCTGAGGCATTAATTTTGGGTGACTGTAAAGTTTTACTCAAATTGTCACTATGTCTTAAAATAAGGTTACTAAGATAGGTCCCAAAAAGATACTCAAAGCGTCTCATTTGTGCTTGAACACCTGCTATCCTGCTTCGACTTTGTGAATCCGTACAAATATCCTTAGCCTCTTCCCACAGGTCTTGAAATACTTCATAATTATTAATGACACTCTCTAGTGAACTAGCTTTGACAGTCCACCGAGTAGGACAAAGGGTACGAAAGCCAGGTACAAAAGGAGCTGTTTGAGCCTTTATATTTTCAAAAAGAGCATCTCGACGAGGAGAATACTTAAGCAGGTTAGATATTTCAGCTGTAGTATCAAGTACATCCCTTAATACTTTGCTCTGTTTGATTGCATCTGAAGCTGCTAAGTTTAGAGCATGCCCGTAACAATGAAGAAATATAGCCCTGCTTTCTTCTTGAAGAATCTGCGTAGCAGCACCCCTTCTAGACCCGGCCATATTAGCTGCACCGTCATAGCATTGACCTCGACAGAGATTAATGCTTAAATTTAACCTCAATATTACATCTTTCAACACAGCAACAATTGCATCAGCTTTAATTGTGTCAACCTTGTACAGGCCAATAAAATCTTCATGGGGCTCAAAGTTATTGTCAACCCATCGAAAGCAGATAACGACTTGTTCTCTGTTTGAAGCATCAGTAACCTCATCAGCCATTATGGTGTAAAACTTGCTAGCCTTAATAGAACTGGCTATATCTTTTATTGTTGTGTTTGCCATAACTTCTAGCAGCTCATCTTGAATCTGATGACAACAGTATCTATCAGTTTTCTTCTTCAAAAAAGAAGCAAGAGCAGGATCATCACAGCTACGTAGGTAAAAGAGCTGCATAAAATTACTGTTTGCTTCTTCATTACCATCTCCACGCAGAGCCAAACCTTGCCGTGCAAGAAAACGAAGCGATTGAGCAACTTTCAACAGATGACTTCTATTAGCTTTCTTTTCTTGAACATATGAAGATGAAAGCAGTTCAGCAACATTTTGAGTGGATAGAGGCAATGTTATCATGACTTCAGTAGCTATTTTGTGGCAAGTACTGCGTTGATGACTATTGAAAGCACCCTTCTCCCCAGTAGCATCTTTCCAGTTACAGTAACCTCTCGATATAAAGGCTAGATCACTACAGCCAGATGATGGCATTTTATGCTTCTTAACAGCACTCATGCATAAATAGCAAAAAGCTGCATCATTAGCTTCATCATAATGGAGCCATTTCCATTTGTTAAACCACTGACTTTGAAATGCTCTGTACACAATTTTAGACTTACCAAACTGGCGTTTGGGAAAACTGAAATCATGAGGTTGGTTAATCTCAAAGTCCAACTTTTCTGCAGAGCTGCTGCTGGCCTCTTCAGCATCCATGGTCAAGAAACCCAACAAATTCACCACCATGTGGTTGCATGTGGTATTAAGTGATGACCTTTTACCTACTCAACAATTTAATGTAGTTCTTTGTCATGACGACCTTTACCTACCTTCCCCCCCCAAAAGTGGTCAGGCTATGGCCTGACTGGCCTGACCATGAACTCCGGCCCTGTGCCAGATGCATGTTTGGAGTCAAATTGTTTTTTCCATACAAACCCTCGAAATCAGTACAAAAATCCTCAATTGTTTGATCAATAACATGAATATCTAACTTTTCTACACTTCGCCTACAAATCAATGAACATGCTTCAACAAACTTGCACCAGCAGCTGTAATCTGGTGAAGGGATCAGGCCTTTCATAGCATAAAGGGAAAAGTGCAGGGTCCAACTTTTCCATTGGTCTGCTTTCAGACCTGAGAATCTTGAAGCTATTTGGTGGGGGATACGCCCTATATCAGGTGGGCATTTGAAGGAGTTGACTTTTTCCTGAATGATTTGCAGTTTTTCAGAACTTAAGTAGTCATTTGCCATCCACACTTTAAAAAACTTCTTAGCAATTCCCAGGAACAGACAGTGCATGGGATCAATGACACACGATGTGATAGCATTGTAATATGGCAGCTCATACAGTAGCGAATAACGGGCTCCAAATTCACTTTCAATGCTCTTCCTCTCACTCTCTGTCCTTGCCTTCTTCTGTTGGCATGCGTACCACACATGAAGTCCATGCGATCTTGTTTCCCAATCCGTCTTATGGAAGCCTGAATAATCTGGGTAGTCACCAAAATCAATGAACATGATTCAACAAACTTGCACCAGCAGTTGTAATCTGGTGAAGGGATCAGGCCTTTCATAGCATAAAGGGAAAAGTGCAGGGTCCAACTTTTCCATTGGTCTGCTTTCAGACCTGAGAATCTTGAAGCTATTTTGTGGGGGATATGCCCTATATCAGGTGGGCATTTGAAGGAGTTGACTTTTTCCTGAATGATTTGCAGTTTTTCAGAACTTAAGTAGTCATTTGCCATCCACACTTTAAAAACTTCTTAACAATTCCCAGGAACAGACAGTGCATGGGATCAATGACACACGATGTGATAGCATTGTAATATGGCAGCTCATACAGTAGCGAATAACGGGCTCCAAATTCACTTTCAATGCTCTTCCTCTCACTCTCTGTCTTTGCCTTCTTCTGTTGGCATGCGTACCACACATGAAGTCCATGCGATCTTGTTTCCCAATCCGTCTTATGGAAGCCTGAATAATCTGGGTAGTCACAAAAATGGGCCGTGGGGAATGTTTTGTAACATCTAGTGCAACCTCGGTTACCTCTGTGTCCAACAAAACCACCAACTTTACGTGCTGCAGGTATATCACAGGCCAAACAGGATATAGCAGCTCGAATTTTTGTTGAATTTCCATGCTGACGTATCGTAATTCCTGTCCACAAGTGCTCTAAATCTCTCACCAGTGGTTCAAGGTAAGTGTTGATGTCTCCACTCGGTTCTGTTGGTCCTGGCATAATTCCAACAATTAGTATGTTTTCCCGCTTAAAACGCAGATTATGAGGTAAATTTTGTATTGCCAGATACAAAACTCCAACCGAAAATGAGGTGTGAGTGAATGGTTGGAACCAATCACAGTTCAGCATGAGTAAGTAATTGTTGAGGCAGCAAGGAAAGGTAGACCATCAGAGTCGTATTGGAAATGCATCCACACATTGCCATCATAGACGTCGCTAAGTACATTGTCTTGGGATTCTATCTTCCTCCACTGTTCACAATAATCTAGCATGTTGGGTCGATTCAGTACTTCTTCTAGGCTGTCGATGACGTTCTTGTAACAATATGTCTTGAATGCCACTAGGTGTGTGGTTCCATTTGAGGTTCTCGCCACCTGTAACAATGGTTCCCCACATGCACTTCGCATTCTTTGGAAGGTGTGTCTTGGAAACTTCACAAAGTTGCACAACTTGGTTTCTTTCTCCTGTCCAGTATGTAACCAACATTCACTATATCTGTACAACTTGTGACATTTGGGACAAACAACAAACTTAGTAAAATTCTCACGCAGATTTCCTAAAAACTTCTTGGCAAGATGGAGAGAACGTGGGAAGGCATTAGCTAACTCACGTAGTTTTTCAACATGAAGATATCTTGCAGCCAGTGAAAAAAAGGTTTTAATGAATAACAACATTAAGGAAATAGCAGATGCGGAAACTCGATTAACTGATTGCCAGGTAAACAGAAACAGTAGAATGACGTGAACACATTTCTTCATTCCAACTTTGTCAGGTTGTGTTGGTTGACTGGTTCCCCCATCATCTTCATCTTGACTGTTATCCAAAAGAAGCCCCTTAAATACATAATTAATACACATCATTATAGTGCTAATAATTAACAATAGCAAATAATAGCAACTAGATCAATTACAGCAGCATCTCTTAATAATAAAAAGCTGGGGATTCAATTTTCTTGCACCCACAATATTTTTTGCTTAAATATCATGGGCGTTCAACTTGTTATTGAATTCTCAATTGTATTGTAACTTGTTGAGTAAACTTGTACAATATTGGAATGATATTTTATTCTCATGTTATATTTTTCACTTGCTTTTGGTTTCTGATCATACATACTGTACAATGTTGTAGCGTACTTTCTCGTTATGCATAATTGGCAAGCGAGCAAGACACTCTCAGGTGTATTTCAGTTTTGCATTTTTGATACGTTAGGTAGGTAAGGCATCCACATTTCAAGTATTTTTAGTGAGCTTGGGAGGAAATCCTGCTGCCTGCAAGGAGTGGGACTGCCTGCAAGGAGAAAAGCAAGTGGCGGTTGTTTAAACATTGGAGTTGAAACTGTAATGTAAGGTGAGTGACTTTTAAGGTATAGCAGTTTCCTTTACTTATTAAACAATAGAATAAATTGTGTCATAAATTATAAATATCACAAGGTAATAACGACTGTACTGAGTAGTTTGCTGCTAGCTCACTCTCTATAATGTGCTATTCGAGCACACCACTAGTGTATTTGGAGAATTAGGGCTAAGGAATTATGTTATGTTTTGCACACATGAGAATTTATGATTATGTGTGAAGTAACAATAGCCTTTTTTACAACTCTTATCTTATCTAGAGTATTAGTTCAAATATTCATTATACATGCTCGATTAATATCGATCCTGTCATTGTGGGTGGCAATACGCTCCCGCCCATGCATTTTATGCAAATGTTCATACCTCATGTTCGCAATCACTTTCAGTTGGTCTAACTGAGCTGTCATTGTCTGATTCAGTGGATGCACTAGAATCATAGTTGTCACCAGAGTCACACTTGGTGGGAGAAGCATCCACTTGCTGAGGCTGTGAATCAACATCTGTAATTATTAAGATAATGCATTTCATAAGTTTTGTCCTAATGACCTGTGATGTGTAGCAATACTTTTAGTCACTTCCTTTTTATTTCAGTTTAGAGGTAATTAGGAAAACACCATTAGCCACAATTACATAATATAGAGTGGTGTAAGCTAAACAGTTACATGTAGATGAGTGAAGCATATGTTTAGGTGTAAGACTTAAACATTATATCAACAAACCTTCTCCTTGGACTGGCTGCGCTGACGGATAAAATTCAAATTGGATGTCAAATTCTAATCGATTCTTCCAATGTTCGTCTTTGTCCCTGTATAGCTGCCTATGGGAGTAGTAGGTAGATCTACTTACAAATTCTTGGCAATGAGGACAGAACACTCTCTTTCTTGGATTCTCCGACATGTTTAGAGATTAGAGTAAGTCTTAGTAGAGTTCTGTCGAAATTTGATCACATAGCATGAATGGGCAACCAGACCTTTCATCCAAGAAGTGTCAACCCATGGCTGTATTCAATCAGTTCAATAATTTAATTATTAGTAAGCTAGTTGCCTCATGGTTGGTCTTAGAAGCACTAATCTTGTATTCTTGTCTGGGACATCTTTACCTGTTAGTTTGTTTGTGATGGCTTCAAACTCCAAGTCTAGAGCTTCTTGTGGATCATTTTATCGCAAGAGTGTTGAAAAAACTCCATGTGAACCCTGGACTAGAAGACCTAAAGAAAGAAGAGGAAGCTGCAATAGGGATGAGGAGATAGTGACCAGGTAATGGTGTGGGGATAAGGGATCACTTGACTCCTTTATAATACAAAGTTAGATCTCCTAAAATAATGAGCATGTTGTAGTTTGAGATGGAATACACGCCTATGCCGCAAAGTACCATTAAAAATGTGGCTGCCATAAAAAATACAGAGTACTTGTAATATTGACTACACTATACTAGAGGTGAAATTTAGAATTATTTTTTTAATTTAAAAAGTTACTTATTCCATTACCAAATTTAGTTTTCCATAAGAGTATAATACAAATATTTTTTTATAAATATAAATATCCATATAATATAGCAGAAGACAGTATGTTTATCTTGTGACAAGTTTAATGTAAAGTTGATTAATTTGAAGGATTTCATTTAAACAGACACTTATTGTTGTTGTTTTTTGTTGTTGTGTGCACGTGTGTGTGTGTGCTTGTGTGTCTGCTAGGAGAACATTTTCCAAGAGCAAGAGGAATAAAGTGCCGGATAAAGGGAAAGCACAAGATCACACTGGGTTAGTCTAATAGTTTGATTGTCGTTACCCTTCTGTGCACAAAAGCAAGATACATTACTTTACATACTAGTGGTTGCTGTTAGTCAGTATGTCTGTCAATTAACACAGAGCTCAGAGACAGCTATGTGTTGCCTCTTGGGTTTATACTCTTTTTTTTATAATTTATATGTAAGTGGATTTTTTCTTTTGTATGTGGTTTTCATACACACAGAGCAAACACTCCAAGGCATCTAGTACCAAAGAAATATTGTTACTGATAGATTATCATGTGTGTTTGTATGTGTATGTAAGTATGTGTGTGTGTGGGTGGGTGGATAGAGGAGTGGGGAGATGGTTAGGTACACAAGAATATACACCAATTAAGGCCTATAGTGTCTTGCAACTCAGGACCAACCGAGAAGATTTCAAAACTAGCTAACAACATATTAAAAGACTACCTGAGTAATGTCCCGGCACTGGTGGCCTCTACGACCCAAGTCATTCATGCCATCAAACAACTTAAGATCCCAGAAGCCAACAAGAAATATTAACTCTAGCCACATTATATGTCAAGGCCCTGTATCCATCAATACCTCACGGAACAGGTGTAGCATTTGCTTTACGCCAGAAATACTAGAAGCCCTGGTCTCCCACCTGAACAAGCCAGTCAGTTCGATCAAATTTACTTCTGAATACTCCCAAAACGCAATAGATTTCCTCAACCTCACAATCTTTAAAGGCCCCAGATACGAGAAGACTGGCATCTTGGACATCAGACCTTACTCCAAAGCATAGACCCACATGCCTACTTGCACTTCTCCTCGGCACATCACAAATCAATCATCAGGGGAATAGTCAAGGGTGAAATGATTCGTGTCCTCAGAAGAAGCTCGTCACCAGAGATCTTTGCACAAGGAATGAGGGATTTGGAACAGTGGTTCTTGGACAGGGGCTACAGGAAGCTACTGCTCAGAGAAATAGCTGCTACCATCCACTTCTCAGACAGACAGGGATACCTCACCCACAAAAAAAAACAGAGCTCTCCCAGACTGCACCACGATCTTATCGGTAAAGAACCACCCTGCTCTTAAGTCGTCTGACATTTACAAATTGTTAGATGATCCATGCCTGCCATTCCAACCTTTGGTGACACATTCAAAATTTCACAATGGTAAAAAAAAATGGTCACATCCCCCTTAATAAGAGTTTTATTGTATTGTTATAGTTAGCTGCATAAATTTGCTACAAAGTACATTAGCTAACGTTGTGGGCATGCTGCTTCTGGACCACAATCAGTATTTGGACCAAAGTCACCATTTGCCACACAAGCAGCAACTACTTGGTGTTTCCCTGGACTATGAAATAATTCTACAAGTGTAAGGGTGATACAGTATTATTCTTATGAATTACTGAATAGGAATATTTAGTTGCACGAATTTGCTGTTTTATAGCTATTGCAAGTAGCTATGGTATCAATTAAAATGTTAATGGAACAAATAGGATGATTTTATTTCTTTAATTTTCTATAAATTTAATGTAATTGAGATATAGAAAAATATATAATTACACTTATGCTTAAATCAACCAATCAATCAAAATTAATGCATAAATAAATAAAATAAAAAATACATATAATAAACTTTTGCCCAACGTTGTGGGCCAAATACTGCTATTGGACCACAATCAGTATTTAGCCCACAACTAGTTCCAGTGCATATCCGAGCTCTAGTTCTCATGCTGAGTTTAACATCTACAACAAAATATGAGGTGGGTGTGGTCATAAAGTGGATTTGGTCTAGAGCCTGACCACTTCAAATTTGATTTGCCGGCTCTGGTAGGTGATATTTCCGCGCTATGAGTTAGTGGTTGTGTTCCACGAAGTGATATTGGACTGCTAAGGCCCACTTGTAACAATCCATGATATACAAGCACCTATGTAGAGGAGATGGTGGCTTTAAGTAATGAAGAGTTGTTAGCTTTCCATATAGACGAGCGAACAGTAAAACCAAAATGTATGGTATTTGCATTACTTATAATTCTAAATAATGGCCTGCAGGCAGGCACTGTTAATTAAGTGAGCTCAATTTTTGTATTTTATTTACTCGGGTGTCCAACTTTAAAAAGAATTGAGTGAGAGTGGGCTTTAACCAAAAAATAAGAAGATTTAATGACCTCTTAACTCTCTCTCACTCCCTCTCTCTCTCTCTAGGAAAACAGTGTGTGGTAAAGTTAGGGCAGCTGATGTTTAGTATGTTCTTCCATGTACATATTATAGGGTTGTGCCGCCAGTCATCTATTGACCACCCCCAAAAGCCACCTATCCGCAATACCATGTACGAGCAGGTTCATTATTTTTTCTTTGTGTATTTGAGCAAGGTAATTGACATAGTATATGTGTGTGAATGTTAGTCGAAGCCACAGGGATCGTGTGCCAACAGTGTACGAAAGAAACAATGAACAGGTACTAAATAGAAACCTATAACCTTTGTTTGGCAGATTTGGTTAAAATGATTTGATAATTACAGCACCTTAATTATCGTAGCAAGTTAATGTTGAGATAGTAATTAATGTGCGCATATACGAAGGAGTGAGAGTTCATTTAGTTGGCATTGTTAGCCATATAATGTATAATATATTTTGTTTACTTGTGTCAAATATCATGTTGAAAAGTTTACAGGTGTGCATTACTTTTTGTTTACTTTGATAACAGATTTAAAGTCTCATAGTCAAGTGAATATACCCTGCACATGTATAGTGAGTATTCTATACATTCTTGTTACTTTATATGCAAAGTATTTGATTATTTCGTTTGTTTTTTGTTTTTGTTATTGTTTTTCGCATTTCACTTCCATGTCTAATTCCAGGATTCTTCATTTGCTGAAGTTGTCGAGTTGTTGAGGGCACAGAATGAGATGACACAGGAAATTTTAAGATGTCAGGAGGAGTCCAGGGTAAGTAAGAATATTTAAGTTCAACATACAGCATCAGGATTTCATCCAGGGGGGAGGACAGGGTTTTTTAACTCCCCCCCCCCTCCCCCACTATTATATCTGTTTAGAAAGTGTTTACAGCACGGCATCAAAATCGCCCTTGTCAAGTGGTGGCTCTTCTATAGATATACGTAGTCATTAACTTTGATAGTAAAGAAAGTTGAAGCCTATTGTGAAGACGATTCTTGATCTGCTTCATGTTACTAAATGATCGTTACACTCACTATGATTGTATAGCAAAAACTATTTCTTACCTAGTCGAATATAATTTTGACCCCCCCCCCCATACAAAAATTTCTGGATGAAACCCTGAGCATACATGTGTGAGTTGTTGCCCAATGTCTCGACGCTATAGGGATATTAAATACCAGGAGGAGAGATACAATTATCTTTGAATGCTGGAATATGATGTGCATTTGTAATTGTAGAATACACAAAATAAGTTACTCCTCCTTTTACGTACACTGTAAGTGCCATTTCTTTCAGAATGTCTGTGGCTTCAACAGTCCTGCTTCTTTTCAGTTTGATGTTTATGGTTATTACCAATAGAATGACCTTCGCACATTATGTGATGAAGTGAGTGCCCTGAAAGAAGCCAAGGAGAAGCTGCAGCCAATCCGAGCAGTGCAGCGTGATTTATCTGTAAGTTATCAAGTATGTTGCAGTAGTGTGTACAATATATTATTTTGATTTTTATATGAATACATCAGAAGCGTGTGGCAGCTCTCCATGATGTATGTTCTAAAAAAATGAAAGGAGATGAAGGGTAAGTATTTTTATAAGTAAAGTGGTGATTTTTTTAATGCTTATTAAAATGTTAATTATTTAATCACGTACGGAAATGTCAGTAAAGATATCCATTACTTCCTTGTAATAAAATAATATTGACATTATGTCAATAAATTTCTGGACCTTAAACTAGGCGTTTGCAGCATCTCAACACACACCACAACCACTCTGAGATAATGTCATTTATAATACGCATGTGTAGTGTTATTGTAACTGACAACGTTATACATTATAGTGCTGGATCATCTCATAACCAGGAGGTTATGAGTTCCATCACAAAAGAAATATTGAGTGACCCTGGGAACGAATATAGTGAAGAAGTGGTTAAATGTAAGGATATTATTAAAATAAAACAGCTTGTGCCGTACGTAAGTCTTAAAAAAAAAACAACTTTTTTTTGTAGTGGGTGTTAAAAGAAAATATGAAAGTGTGAGGAGAATCTTTAAAGATAGGGATGGTGTGAAGATTCAAGAGTATGGAAAGAAGGCACGATACGATCGCCGAAAGCAACGGGTATGTATAATACATTATGACATTGTTTAGTTAATTGAATTTTTTAAAATAATGTAGTGTTATTTGAAACGCCAAACTGTAACGACTGAGAAGGAGAGGAGTTATTTTAATAAATTGAGCAAAACATACATGACAGACGAATCTGATGGGTCAGATGACAATTTGATTGTTCATAAACATGCTTGGAGATCTGATCGTAAGTTAAGATTACTTTTTTAGGCTTGTGTTTATGTTTTGCTTTTGCTTTGTTTTGTTTTTCTTAACCAGACGTAAACAAGTGAATGGAGGAATTGGACAGGCGGTGGAAGGCAACTGGGAAATCCTGCACTCCGAAGAGCAGACGTTTAGGCATTCCATCTGGTTCAGTTCCTCCTAAGGATGCTCCAAAGTGGGCTTTAAATCCTAATTGGAAAAATACAGGTACAAAGGTAGTGTGGTTCAGTCCCAGTATCTTAATAATCTCCTGATCTGATAAGGTTAATTTGGCCTGATGAAATCTTCAAGCTTAAAAATTACTTTTCTGCAAATGATTTGAAGCCAGGCAGTAGTTTGCGTAATCCTTCCTTATACATTTTATTTTGTATCCATTGTGTCACACTTTACCTATTTCTTGCTGGGCATATTACCTAATTCATGCTAGGCACTTTTCCTAATCATTGCTGACCCAGCTGATAATTTCTTGTAAGATCTTGTTCAAATTTTTTTGCTGAGGAGGCACTTTACCCAATCTTTGCGGACACACTTTACCTAATCTTGCCAACTTTCTTTATCTAATCCTTGATGATGCGCTTGCTGACCCACGTTTATACCTATTCCTTGCTGATACACTTTACCAGTAAAGTGTGCCGGCAAGGATTAGGCAAAGTGTGCCGTCAAGGATTAGGTAAAGTGTGCCGGCAAGGATTACGTAAAAATTTCTTTTATATGTGACCGGATTTGGGAAAATCCGCCTAAACGCGGCAAACAATTTTTTTCAGTATCACCGGGTAAAGCCTTATGGGTCGATTTTTTTCGAAAATTTTTTTATGGCAGAAATGGATAGACACCAGTTAGCTCTAGCTTATGACGCAGTTGTAAGCTCTGGCGTGCTCTAGAACTCACACTAGGAGGCTAGAAACACTAGCCGGTTGAACTCGTGTACGGAGAGTTGCTAAGAAATTATTGGCGGGCTTTTCACTAACAGCCGGGAAAAAACTGTAGCTAACTAATTCACTTGCTATTCTACATAATTCACGTACTCACGCAATTCTCGTCATCATAGTTTCTTAAGGAGCCCTGCATTAAGCCTTTTAGACTTCTTTGAATCTGCCTGTAACCGATTTATTCCATAGTGTCCCGGAGACACGCAGTAATAGTGATTAGGTAAAGTGCCTAGCATGGATCAGGTATAACAAGGATTAGGTAAAGTGGGTCAGCTAATCCTTGATGACGGTGTTGCTGACGCTCTTCACCTAATCCTTGCTGATGCATAATCCATGCTGATGCACTTAACCTAAAGACCCTTTGGCATAACAAGATAATAAGAACATTTTGGTAAAGGGTCATTACCATGTGCACGGCTTATTTGAGGTGTGCGAGTAAATTGGTGCAGAAGCAATAACAAGTACTGGGCCCTGGCCTTCATTTAGATAGTCCATAAAGGTGCAAGTTTTCAACAATCAGGGGGCGAAACTTTTTTCTATTGCATTGAAAAACAGGGCCGTAGTCGGCTAAACTGAACAGGTAAGGCCAGGAAGTGGGTGTGACGTACTAGTTAACAGGAAGTGGGTGTGGTCTATCCCAACGAGATATGTGGTTATAATTATAATATTATGAATCAGAAAAAAAAAATGAATGAATGAATTATATTACGTGAATGTTCCAGTTATTATAGCCTCTAACATGCTAAAAATGCAACATTAAAGTAAAAGTCTTCAATTAACATTGTTTGAACTTACAAAAGCAGAGTTATCTCCTGGAGTAAGATTAATTAGCTTTTGCTTCAAGGCAGTAAGGCAAAGATGACAATGAACACAATCTTCTGCCTCATTGTAGTGAATCCACCTCCAAGAACCAAACCAGGTAGCTTGGAACGCTCGCGTTACCACAGTTTTTTTTTTCCATACTTGGTTTCTCTGGAAGTCCACTCAGAAGGCTACGACTTGAATCATGCACTATAAGTGCTAATTTTTTAGCAACCGGGAGATCGTGAACCACGCGCAACCAGTTACAATAAACGACCTCTACTAATTTAATAATATAGTATTTTTATGTAACGATCTTTACCTTTGACGAAAAAAAGGTGCGACCAGAGTCGTACTGGTCGTACTATCGACTACGGCCCTGAAAAATAAAGCAAATATAAAGGAAAATGAATGATAACTTCGAATAATATTGGTACTATATCAGTCAAGATAATTTAAACGGCAATCCTTCGTGATTTCCTGCTCCATGTAATTTCTATATCTTCAAGTTCACTCTCACTTAGTTTAACTTTAGTCTATGCGCTACTTTCATTAGAAAAGATAAGCTTAAATCTTTCGAACAGCTTCTCAAGGCAACTTTTAATTAACTTTGTTGGTGAAAAGCTTTATTTTACAGAGGCAGTCATAACAGGAATACAATTCCCTATAATGATATCCACTCAAATTTGAATATATACTTTGTTGGCATGTAATTGACAACCAGCTCTTTCAGCTGAAAAGTGTCAAATGATCTTGCCTGTTAATTTTCTTCATGGACTGAACATGTCAGAGTAGTGCAAGGGGAGCGAGATTCGGCTAAGTGGGAAGGGGAGGGGTGGTGGGTGAAATTCAGCCAAGGGGGGATGGGCAGTGGATGAAATTCAGCTGGGGGAAGGGGCAGTGGGTGAAATTCAGCTAAGGGGGGCTGGCCCCCCAGGCTCCACCTTAAATGAAGCCCTCTGGGCCTGTTTTGGGCGCGAGCTATTTCAACGAGATATGATAATTCTTGCTGATAAAATTTTAATACCTCATCCGTGCTGACGTACACTTTACCGATCGTTGGTGGTACGCTTTACCCAGTCTCTTTGGTGATGCACTTTACCCAATCTCCTTGGAGGTGCACTTTACCCAATCCTTGGTGGTGCACTTTACCCAATTATTGGTGGTGCACTTAACCCTATTCTTGGAGGTGCACTTTACCCAATCTCCTTGGAGGTGCACTTTACCCAATCTCCTTGGAGGTGCACTTTACCCAATCCTTGGGGGTGAACTTTACCTAATCCTGGCTGACACACTTTACCTAATTCATATAGATTATGCTGCAAATAAACCTAGCTACGATAGATTTTCTGCTCGTGAAAAACTCATATTATGGTGTAGGAGATTTTTGAGAGTTTATTTCTCTTTCTGAAGAGCATGGGAATTCTAAATTTAATACAAGTCAGTCCTTGAATACTACTTAGTCTAAAATACAACTTTCAGGTATTGTAGGCAGAAATTACTATAATCTGCAGGTTCTAACTGAGAAAAGTGGTAATACTCTGGGTGGGGGGGGGGGGGTTAGAAGGGACTCTTTTTAGTAGTTTCCCTATGCTACGTACTTTTAAAGTTCACATTTGCTACCCATCAGAGTTCTGACTACTCTGACAATGTTGAAAATAGTCCTACAAAGTTGAAACTAGTCCATTGTAGAGAATCTGTGCTCCCTTGAAAGCATCAATTGAATAGGCTATTTATTTTATCGTCTTTGTTGTAATAGAAGGGAAAGTGATTTTTTCGTTTTATACTCCTATTCGCTCATTGTATACCTAATTGATAGACTACCCTTTACCTAATTTGTGCCGACATCCTATAGATAATTTGTGCTGACACCCTTTACCTGGTTTATGCTGATACCCTCGATACTTTTCAGGTGCCTTTACCCAATCACACTGACACCCTTGGTCTGATACTTGCCCGTTTAGTTTATACTGATATATTCTAAATTATTCTGATATAAATTATATTTATACCAAGTAGCTTTTAGACTCCTCAATATCCTTTTCTTCAATAATTGGAATTACGTGTGAGAAAAAATTCTAGTTAGTGCTGAATACAATAAGACTCCAGAGTTCCAGACAATAGGGTTGTTCATAACTCTTAAAGTTCTGTATCTCAGAAGCCTTAGCTAACAATTTTCTGATTCCGCTGTAAGAATTTTCTGATCAACTTTTCAAATACGTAGACAAATTGGCACAAATGAATAGAACTAATTAAAATATCTAACTCATAGCAAGACCTCCCAGATTATTTGTATTTATGACCTGTTGGGTAATGATATCTCTGTAATTTGATTTTTTTTTGTTGTTGTTGTTGTTGTTTTTCATTGTAATAATGAAGTATGTTTTCTCTTATGTTTCTCTTATGTTGTTGTTTTTCATTGTAATAATGAAGTATGTTTTCTCTTATAGGCCAGAATGTAGAAACTGAGCCTAGTGATGAAGGTAAGGCAAATATTTGTGAATATTTTGCATTATATTAATTCTTACTGTTGTTTGTGTACATTAGATCAAGTGACCGAGTTTTTATTTGCGGATGAAGGCAATGAAGACAATTAGAGACTTAATTTAACAATTACCGCATTGCTTGTTTTATTTGTTTGTTTGTTTTGAAGCTATTTACAATAAAAAATTCTGTTGAGTTGATTAACCAAGTTATCAAGTGGGTTACAATAGTGGTTTTCATGAAGTTGGCAAACTTATACAAGGGGGTTATCACAGAAGTTCCAGACCTGTCAGGGTGGTTACCGAGGCGTTGCAGATCAGTTATAGTGGTTACCTAGAAGTTACCAATCTGTTCAGGTAGTTACCAAATCGTAACAGACATGTCATGGAAGTTTCCAAAAAGTTGCAGACTTGTTAAAGTGGTTTCCAAAAAGTTGTAGACTTGTCAAAGTGGTTGCCAATGAGTTACACTCCAGGTTTGCAAGTTTGTTAACTGGCTTGTTAATTAGTGTCCGTTCCAAGAGTATATAAGCTAGTTACAAAAGTTGTTAACCATCTGCTAACCAAGTGTGAACTATTGGTTTACAAGCTAGTTTGCAATTTGTAAACTCTGGCTTTTGGCCTTGTGTTCCCACAGGGACTGTGTAAATATTGATTTCAAATTCCTATTTAGTGGTCAATTTCCACACGTACCTAATTTGGTCACAGCAGCTTCTACTTAATTAGAGGTAGAATCTAACAGAAAATCCATCGGAGGTGTTCTTCACTTCTAATGGTTCGGCACTTGGTTTACTGTTGTCATTATCATACTCGTCTGATATTTTCTAGATAAAAGAGCAAAATTTTTTAAACATTATTGTTAAGTATCCTGATTTACCCAGTAGAACATTAGTCCAATTACCATTTATTAGAATTTTCCAGCACTATAAATTCTGGATGGGTTTATTGGAACTATCCCTGTGAGTGAATTAAGTCAGTCAAGGTTAACTAACCCAAGTAAAAATTTTCTTATAAGATCTTGTAAATGTAAGTTATCATATTCTGGCTATTTCCTAAGTCAGATTTGACATGATTTTCAAACATATACAGTCAGAATCTTTTTAGATTTAAGGTCCTGTAATATCTTATTCGGAATCTTTTATTATCTTAGCAGATCTTATAACATTTCTATCAGAATCTTTTAATTTCTGGCTTCAAGATCTGTTAAAATCTTACCAGATCTGCTTATTTAGTTTATTATCAATCCTATTTAATCCAGTAAGATCTTTCATGATCTGAATACTGTTCCAATCAGATCTGCACAGTTCTTGTAACATAATCATGTATATCTAGTTGAATCAATCAATAATTTGTTATATTATTGAAGATCGGATAGGATCAAATACGATCTGATTGGTTTTATCTCCCTCTATTTGGACAGATATATTCAGCCATCTTACTTCAAAGATCTACTAGGATCTCTTCAGATTTCCTAATGGCCACAGAGAGATAGGGTCGTCAGGATTAACTGAGGACCCACACTATAACAACTGAAATGGTATGATGGAAACTGGTGGACACAACTAGAAGTAGTGGTGTTATAGAATGGTAATATAATGCAAGATCAGAAGAAAATATTTGAATAAAAGAGACCCACATGTAATAGCTATGTGAGTGTAATTAAAAATAAGATAGGTGGTAAACATAACAAAATAAACATTAGAAAAATACACAGATAACTGAACTTAATAGCTAATGCAAATTGATCAACTTAATTGGAAATAAGAGCAACATGAGATGCACTCTGTCAGTTCTAATAATGTAATGATCATTTCATTGCAATCCTCATTAGTTTACACAGTGTAGTAGTACAGTAGATTGGCAGTTATCCAAACACGTTGGGACAAAGAGAGGTATTAGAATAACTGAAATGTTCAAATAACTGAAAATGTATTAATGTAAGGGCGTGGTCAAGCGATATACGTTATGTCTTCATGTAAATTGTTGGTGTTGATTGCTGACATTTATCAACTGTACATTAATGATGTTATGCAAATGTATTCTCTGTGTAACAAAATAATGTTGCCAATGCAATCTGTGGTTTCTCCCTTACACTGTAACTTATTGTCCCTCCCATACACAAACCTGTTGGGATGCAGTTGAGTCTGGCGCAGGTATTACCTCATAATCACCAGGCCTTGGAGCTTTGCGTCCAGATTTTCTTTCTGATCGGCTACGCATATTTCTTCTCAGCTGCGTCAAATTAACTTTTTTTTGGACACCTGGATTAGCTAATCCAATACTTAATTGTGCTGCTATGATATGGTAGCACCTAGAAGTCGCAGGGCAAGAGCATGACTCACTTGGAAACAACTTCACAGCATGTGGCGTTCCGTTTGTACCTTTGACTGTGAAAGTTCCGAGAGATGGATTGTGGCACACCAACTGATTTGCTACAAGTTGTCTGAAATTATTTAATGTTTTAGTTCATGCATTATTAATTAAATGATTGAGATATCTAATAGCACTGGAATGAAATATTGCTGATATGTCTGAATGGACCATATTATTTTATGAACTAAGGAAGAGAGGAAAATATTATGGTAACGATGAAGATTACTACACCTGTGGTAAAAAAATAATACATACCCATTTAGCCATTAGGTGAGACACATTGTATGAAAATTGTGCACACAGAGTGAGAACACAATAACTACATCAGGGGTGGCTTGCTAGGGTGGGCCGGGTGGGCCATGGCCCACCCAATATAGAATTAACTGGCTAAAAACAATAATTGCTATAGCTTTTTAAATAGCAGGTCATCACACTACACTGAGCATGCCTGATAGAGTTTAAAGTACACTATGATGTACTTCATGTATGATGTAATGATGTACTAGTATACTGTACCAGCTGCCTTTAAAAAAAAAAGATGGCTGTTGCTTCAGTTAGTGAAGATTTAAAAGGCAGTGAACCTTTTCATCCTGACAAAAAATTTGTATTCCCCAAGAAAAAATATGGATCAAGGTTACGATCTTGCCAGGCCCACTGGTTTGAAGACTACCCTTTTCTTCACTATGATGTTGGAAAAGATGCTCTGTTTTGTCATGTTTGTGTCAAAGCAGTTGCTGAAAAGAAAATTTTGACTTCTACTAAACCAGATCCTGCATTTGTAAGTGTAAATAGTTATAATGTGGCATTTAGTAAGCTGAATTAATTTTTTAGCTTTCGACCGGGTTTTCTAACTGGAAAGATGGACTTTCCAAAGTGAAGAAGCACCAAGATTCTGACCATCATATGGAGGCTTGTGAAGCACTTTTGATTTTACCGAATAATACAAGGAGTATTGATGAGCATCTTGACATTGGACATGCCAGCAAAAAGCATGAAAACCGTAAGGTTCTATTAACTATTTTAGAAAATATACGGTTCTTAGCTAGGCAAGCATACCTTTCAGAAAGTGGAGTGAAGAAAGCAATGAAATAAACTCGAATTTTATGCATCTACTTCTGCTTCGATCAGTTGATAATCCCAATATATCCCAGTGGCTTAGTCGTAAGAATTACACATAATATGTTTCTAAAGATATACAGAATGAAATAGCAAGGTTAATGGCTCATAAAATTATGCGTGACATTGCATCTAATCTGCATTAGGCTAAGTTCTATTCTATTTTGGCAGATGAGACAACTGATGTATCTAATAAAGAACAACTAGTCTCTGTCTTTCGTTGGGTTGGTAGCAATTTTGATGTCCATGAAGAATATTTGGGCTTATATCAGCTAGACAAAACAGATGCTGAAACCATATATTTAGTTATTAAAGATATGCTACAAGCTCTAAATTTAGATATACATAAGGTTAGAGGGCAATGCTATGACGGAGCTAGTTCAATGTCAGGATCCAAAAAAGGGGTGGCAAAGAGGATTAAAGAGGAAGAGCCTCGCGCTCTATACTTGCATTGTTTTGGGCACGCACTAAACTTGGCTGCATGTGACTCAATAAAAGGATGTAAAGTTTTGCGGGACTCACTAGATGCTATTTTATGAACTGTGTAAGTTGATTAAGTTTTCACCAAAGCGTGATGGTATTTTTCAAAGATTGAAGGAAGAGTTAGAACCTGATACTCCCAGTATAACTAAGCTTTGCCCTACCCGGTGGACTGTACGCAGTGGATCTTTGAAGAGTGTGCTTGAGAATTATAATGTGCTTCAAGATTTTTGGGAGATTGTGTATGATGAAACCAAAGATTCTGAAACCAGGGCACGAATAACTGGAATATCAGCTCAAATGAAAACATTTTATTTTTATTTTGGTACTTCCTTGGCACAGCTATTACTGAGGCATTGTGATAATTTAAGTCGTACACTACAGCACAAAAGTATGTCTGCAGTTGAAGGTGAGCACGTAGCTGCAATGGTCAAGCAAACACTGCAAACGTTGCGGTCAGATGACAGCTTCAAAAGTTTCTGGGAATTAATAACTATGAAAGCAAAAGAGTTAGATGTTTGCGATCCAGCTCTTCCAAGAAGAAGGAAACAGCCCAGGCGTTATGATGATGGTCAAAGTATAGGACATTTTTCATCTGAGCCTATAGATCATTATAGAAGAATGTACTTTGAAGCCATTGACTTAAGCATTGAGTGTATTTCTGATCGCTTTGACCAGCAAGATTACAGGATTTATTCAAGATTAGAGCATTTTCTTCTGAAAGGGTGCCAAGAAAAGGCTTATGATGAAGAGTTGAAGGTAGTCAGAGATGTTTATAAAGATGATCTCAATTACAGTGAACTCGAGATTCAATTCAAGACACTATCAGCCCAGTTGACAGGAGAAGTTTCCTTATCTTCAATTGTAGCTTACCTGAAGGGGCTTTCTGAACCAGCAAGGAGCTTGTTTTCTCAAATTATAATTCTTGTAAAATTGTTATTGGTATTGCCAGCAACAAATACGTCGAGTGAAAGGTCATTCAGTGCTCTCAGGCGTCTGAAAACGTACCTTCGGTCTACAATTTCTCAGATTCGACTAAAATAACCTTTTAGTTCTTTACGTACACCAAGATAGACTTGACAAGCTAAATTTGAAAGACATTGGAAATGAATTTATTGCTGCTGGGGAACAGAGAAAGGCTATATTTGGACGTTTCACTAATCATTGATATTGCACTTTTTTATGTCATAAAAATGTTAATAAGGCTGTTTACTGTAATGAATTTATTATATTAATTGTAAGTAGCTACTTTGCGTAAACGCAACATGGCCCACTCAATATCCAATTGGATGAGCCACCCCTGCTACAAGTTAAGGTATTTTGTGCTTTATAACTAAGCAGTAGCTGTACAGCACACACAGACATTTTACTGGAAATATCAACACAAGATATACATTGTAGCTGTTCTCTTTCTTGACTTGACTATTCCACAATGAATTTTCAAGTAAAACAGTCAACATCCTCCGAACAAAATGAGAAAAAAAAAAAAACAATAGCAAGCTAGAGTCATGATTGAGGTTTTAATGACTTGAATTTCCAACTGTATTTGTTAAATTCTTCCATGTTGACATAACTGTGATGCTAAATTCCCTGCATATTGCTGATATCTACAATCAATAATAAATTTCCTGGATTTAGCTTCTTTTTCTTTTGTTCTTTACTTTGGAGGATGTTTATTTGTTGCGTAGAGTGTATAGTATGACCTATCTCAGCCAGAACTACAATATGTCTGTAAGACCTATTGCCTCCTGTGGTGTGGCAACTGGGGGGAGACACAGTAGACTGCCACCAGAGTTGTACAGGACCTAGCTTGTAAGGGTTTCCCACAACCCAAGTCACAGAAGTTAAAGTCTGTCAAAGGATTATGGGATAAAGCACCAAATGTACAACTGAGAAGCTCATGGTCAGTGGCCACAGTATATTAAACCACTGAGCATGAGCATGAAACCATGAGGCAAGATGTGTGTGTGTGTGTGAGGCATGAGTCAGCGCAAATAATTAAAAAGGGTGACACATAAACAACATACTTGTAACACATAAACAACATACCTTAGCTACAGTGGGTGATGGATATGAATAATTAAAGTCAATAGTTATAACAGTGTCCTGCACTGTGTGAGAGTGGTGGGTGGATCCACCACACCTCCCACAATATTCAGATCGTTAGTCAAAGAGGCATGCAAACTAATCCCTCTATGATAATGGAAGATCGCTAACTACGAAGTAGTTCTGTTTAGTGACAAGGTTGACAACTCAGAGTACAAAATGACATAGGCACGTCCACATATACATAAACAAACAATAAATAATTTTCAATTTCCGATGTGTTACTCCTAGTAATCTCTCGCCCACAATTTGTTAGCTCGCTAATCAATCAATACTAAATAATGATGAAAGTTTAAATCGGCCAAATTTATCCTTGTTTATTGTAGCTAGTCTTGTGCCATTTTTAGATACGGGCTTTAAGTAAATGTAAGTATATTTCAAATTATTAATATGGTTATAATATTGTGCTCCCTTTAGAGCATCCTCATATTACATCCCATTAATTTATTGATAAATATGTACTAACCTTGCTCTGGCCTGCTGACTGCTACACGGAAGTTCATGATCCATGTTGTTGTTATCAGTTGTCACTTCATGTATATTACCAGTAAATAATAATTTTGACTTATGAATGTTCATAAATTTACCACAACTTGGTAGAGACGTGGATTTGTCAGGTTTCTTCTTCAGCATAACCATCTCCACTATTTCTTCCTGAGAATAAGTCTGGATGAAATGGAGATCTTGTGGAGACCTTGTCCATTTGGAAAACCTAGGTCAGAGCTTATAATCTCCTACACCTGTTAAATGCAGGAAGTGCGAATAAGAACTTATTAATAATATAAATAATTATCTATTGACAATGTGATTCAACAGCACCAATACAAGGAGCTGTACATAACAATATTCTATGATGAACTCATGTGGCTCCACCTATTGTATTACTTGACTCATTTCACTCCGTTATGAAACATCCTAAGACCTGACTTTCTCCAGCACAGTGATGGCTGTTTATTACACCATAACAGTCAAAAAGCAGTATGCATTGTGCCCCATAATTAAGGTGCCCACACTGGCATCTCATCTCAATTTAACCTTTATATTGAAAATTTGAATAGAAAACCTATGCTACTTTGGATTTGAGAGAATGGAATTAAATACATACATTGCATGTGGTCAAGTAGTGTAAAATGAGTATATACGTCACTTGACTTAGAAGAATCACCTTACAACACTGTGACCCTTTAAAAAAACCATAGATGGTATTTGAAGGAGTTACAGACTCAGTATGATGTGCTTACCAATAAATCCTCTCTGAATTTCATTGTGAAAAAATGCTTGTACATGGTACAAGGTAAGCACAATAGTGTCCAATGGAACTTCCCTCCATCCTTGCAGTCTCTTCAAAGTAGCATTAAAACTCTCAGACATGTTGTTGGTGACACCAGAGAAAGGATGATAGATTTTTAGAGGCTCTAAAATGAACCTACCAAGTGAAGTTTTCATCTACAGCAAAGTTAATTGTTTTACACAACACGGCAATGACATGTGTACATGTTGAAAGAAAGTTTTATATGTTAAAATGAATCGTGACCATACCAGTGCCTCCTCCCTCTCCTGCAAACCCTTATGGGTGAACTGGCCACTAATCACCCCCACCCCCACCCCCCCAACCTGTGCCTACAAAACAGCAAGGTCTGTCAGCCTGGCTCAGCTTTGAGTAGACTAGCTTCTGTGGCTCACCATCAGCTTGCTTAGCTTTGAGTAGACTAACTCACCCTAGTGGCTAACCATCCCATGCAATGTACAAACCACCAGGCTCCCATAAGCTTGGCATGAAGTGTTGGTTCTTACTCCAGATCATCAACAACAAGCAGAATGCTAGCCAGTGAGTTTAGCTCACTAGACATGCTAACCATTATCTACCGTTTAATAATATTCTCTTCATATAATAAACTCATCATAAATACACACACACAATCAATGCCTAATTAATTAATATCATATGGTACAACACATGCACAATAAGTATTGCATTGCATTGACCTTACTCACCTCAGAATGAATCATAGCCATGTAATACTGATGAAAATATTGGCTCCAAGAACTCTCAAATTACTTCAGTTTTCTTTCATAACTGTCACTGCTGCTCTGATTGAGAAGGTCCCGAATGTGGCTGATGTGCACATGAATTTCCATTGACGTAGCTCCATGGTACCTCAACCATCTCTACAGCATTGATGGTATGGTTCCAGCAACGAACTCTCCTTACTTTTGGCAAATACTTTCCAATTGCCTATTGTTGTATCTTGGTTCTCTAGCTACACCTTAATGGTAAGCAAGTAACTGTTCATAAAGTTTGAATGTAATTCATCAATCAATAGAACATAACACAACTCAAGAGAGCTGGAAAAATGACACACAACTAATTAAATAGGAATGATACAGGAAGTGTATGATACAGGCAGGATGTAATATAAGTGATCACAATAATTAAATACCGTTATGATGATAATCAATACAAAGTTACCACATTCCTCTTTCCTTGAAGAATGAGTCCATGCAATAACAAAAATAAATGATAAGTTACGTACTATCTGGTGTGAACCTGTCTGGAGGTGCGATCTCGGGTAGGATATACATGCTGAGATATTCAAGTCGTACTCGTAGTTGCAACTTCATCTCTTGTGGAATTAATCATCGACGACCAGCACCGTAATTTTTCAGAAAGATGTTCTGTCCAACTGTAAATACACGCAATCTTGCTCTGCTATCATGCTGCTCTTTCTGCTGGCTTTGCTTCTTCTCAACTCGATCTGCAATATTGGGCTTCAGTAAATCTAATCTCGATCTCGGCCTCCTCCCCAACAAAAGTTCTGATGGAGAGATGCCCGTGGTAGTCTGTGGTGTAATTCGATAATTGAAGAGTATCTTTGCTAATCGTTCCTCGATATCTCCAACTGTCTCCTTTTTTAGTCCACGCTTGATGATCTGCACAGCACGTTCAGCAAGACCATTTGATGCAGGGTGGTATGGAGCCGATGTATAGCGTTTGATCCCATTACTCTTCAGAAAAATTTCAAATTCTTCACTTGTAAAGCATGTACCATTATCAGAGAATATAGTTTCTGGTAACAAAACGGATGACAATTTCGGTAAAAACTTGCCATAATTATGTAAGCAATCCCAAATATGCTTTCAATTCTTGTACGGACTGTGGTGATGGAGCGTTGTGAATTGCCTCAACTTTGTCTGGTAAAGGGTGTAGTCCTTCGGCATCAATTCTGTGCCCCAAGTAATCGACGTATGGTTTCATGAATTCGCACTTTTTCATTTTGACACGTAGACCTGAATTTGCTAGACGTTTTAACACTTCTTCTAGTGCTAGGAGGTGTTCTTCTTCAGATTTTCCCGATATCAATATGTCGTCCAAGTAATTGACAACTCCTGGAATATTTTGTAGAACATTTTCAAGAACACGCTGAAAAATTCCCAGTGCAGACGAAATTCCAAATGGCAACCGTGTATACTGGAATAGACCTTTGTGTGTATTAATCACTGTATACTTCTTAGACTCCTCATCCAATACTAACTGCTGGTATGCATTGCTCAAATCAATTTTCGTAAATGATGTACCTCCCTGTAGCTTTGTAAATAAATCTTCCACCTTTGGAATTGGGTAGGCATCCAGCTTTGATGCTGGATTAACTGTGACTCGAAAATCTCCACATATATGCAAACTTTTGTCACTCTTGATCACTGGAACTATTGGTGACGCCCAATCTGACACCTCGACACGTTCCAATGTCCCTTCTTCTAACAAACAATTCAATTCAGCTTCAACTTTCTCTCTCATAGCATATGGTACACTCCGTGCTCGACAAAACTTGGGCTTGGCATCCGGCTGCACATGAATTTTAGCTTTGAACCCTTCCATCTTTCCTAAACCATTCTGAAATACTGCTGGATACTTGTCTAACACTGACTGCAATGAATTATTGTTAACATAATGTATTTCTTGCCAACTTAATCTAATTTCTGCAAGCCAATTTCTTCCCAACAGTGTAGGACCTGCCCCAGGCACAACTATCAGTGGGACTGTAGCACTTTGACCCTTGTAGTTGATGTTTACCTCACAGCAACCCACAACTGGTATAGGCTCTTTGGAGTATGAACATAATCTCACCTTAGTGGTTTGCACCTTTCTTCCTGGCCACAAGCGATAAAGTGTATTTGCTGACATCAGAGACATGGTTGCACCTGTGTCAACTTCCATCTGGACAAGGCAATCATCTATCTGTACTTGTACTACGATGGGTGGGACTGATGTTATCTTGTATAGAGGTGCCTCAACCACGTCATCCTCATCTTCTTCCTCCTCGACTCTGCAGACTCTTCTTGACTGTTTCGTTCTTGACGTATAATTCTTGGACTCCTTTCCCTTGTATCCTGATTTCATGCACACTTTTTGAAGATGTCCCATTTTCCCACAACTTCTGCACTCAATATCTCTTGGAAGCTTGCAACCACTAGCTATGTGGTCAGTACTACCACACCTGAAACATTGAAAATCCTTCACACCTTTTTGCACTCTCTTTGGTGTTACTTGATGCACTTCTCAACCATTCCTGTCTGAACTGGTTTGCACTGGGTCACGCTTGATAGTATGATTGTTTTTCAACAACTGTACATTCCTGTCGGCTGTCTCCAGGCCTCGCGCTAGCTCCACGGCCTTCTTGTAAGTTAAGTTCGGTTCAGCCAGTAACCTCTTCTGAATAGAGTCTTCATTGATCCTGCAAACTAGACGATCTCTGAGCATGGTGTCTAAACTAGCACCGTAGTTGCAATATTGAGCTAATGATCGCATCTGAGCAAGAAAATCAGCAACAGATTCTCCGGCTCTCCTCGAGCGAGAATAAAACTTGAACCGTTCCACGATTTCAGAAGGCGCTGGACTGTAGTGTTGTTGTAGTGTGTCCGTCAACTCGGCGTAAGACTTCTCTCCTGGCTTGTTTGGAGTAAGTAAGTTCCGTAAAATTCTGTATGTCGGTGAGCCAATGACTGAAAGGAAAACAGCTAGCTTCTTTTCTTCAGTTGTAATACCATTTGCAACAAAGTAAAACTCGAGTCTCTCGACGTACTGCGGCCAATCTTCTCGATGGCGATCAAATTCGTCAATTCTTCCTAAAGTTGGTGTAGCCATGATCCCGACTCGTCGCCAAAATGTTGTATCTTGGTTCTCTAGCTACACCTTAATGGTAAGCAAGTAACTGTTCATAAAGTTTGAATGTAATTCATCAATCAATAGAACATAACACAACTCAAGAGAGCTGGAAAAATGACACACAACTAATTAAATAGGAATGATAGGAAGTGTATGATACAGGCAGGATGTAATATAAGTGATCACAATAATTAAATACCAGTATGATGATAATTAATACAAAGTTAACACACCTATACAATCAGTTTGGGACAACACCGAATTACAAATAACATGCAAACAATCTAACCAACATGAAATAGTTATTGATTATAATTATCTTCTGAAACTTTTTTTTTTAAATAAAAATAACCATAATTACAAGTAAATATGTGTGTGTGTATGTATGTATGTATGTATGTATGTATCATGAAAGCCATTGTAGCTATTTGTGTGTGTGTGTGTGTGATTGTGTGAGTGTGTGAACAGGTGAATGCATGGCTATCTGCAGGCCATTGACAATATCCTCACTCCTCATCTGTATTTGTATTATTTATACATTTACAAATCAAGAATTGAATAATAAAAGTATAAATAGGTTATAGGTATACTTGACTTTTAACATCAGGGCTAAGAGGTATGGCTTGATTCCAAGGAGCCTGCAAGTAAGACCATTAATACAGAGCCACAATGGAAGGCAAATAGCTCTGAAAGCTAGTAGGGATTTTTTACTACTTCGAATTGGAGAGAATATGAAAAAAATCAAACAAGGTGAAAAAGATTTCCTGTTCTACCAGCAACAACTTGAAAGAGATCTGTCTTTTATGGATATGACTACTTTGGATGAGGTACGGCAGAAAGCACAAGATAAAATGACAGCCAAATGTAAAGAGAGACAGAAGAAGAAATTTGATCAATTGATGGCCCGTAGTGAGCAAAAACACACCAGTGGTTCAATTGTTAACCCAGACAAATGGGTTAAAAACTATTCATCAAAACAGCTAACTATGAATGAGAAGAAAGTCCTTGCAAAGGGTTTAAACTTTTCACTAACACCAGCAAAGATACCCATACCAGAAATCATAGTATCTGTTGAAAATGGCTTGAGAAAAGTTAAGTCTGGCAAGAGTCAAGCTGCTAGAATTAATGTAATCGGGGCTCTAAAGAAAGCAAAGCTACCAGTGTCAAACATATCTTCCTCAGAATCTAGAGCGATCAAGGATCTGAACAAAGACAGCAGCATTGTCATTCTACCAGCTGATAAAGGAAGGCTGACTGTAGTTTTGGACAAAACAGACTATGATAGCAAAGTGAAATCTATGCTATCCGATAGTAAGACTTACAAAAAACTGTCCCGTGATCCTGCTTCAGCACTGGAAAGGAAAATGAATAGCTTTTTACTATCTCTTAAAAGATCAGGAGTTCTACCAAGCAGTCTATACTACCAACTTAGAAGTTCATCTGGAAAAACACCACAATTCTATGGTCTTCCCAAAATACACAAACCAGGAGTTCCTTTAAGACCTATTGTTTCATTTGTTAACTCTCCTACATACAGGTTATCTAAACACTTAGTTACCTTGTTGTCACCATTAGTGGGAAAAACATCTTCAAATGTGGCTAACTCTTTTGAATTTTCAGGTTTTATAGCCAACCAATCGCTACCTGATGGAGTAACTTTGGTCTCTTTTGATGTAGTATCCCTATTCACCAAAATACCTGTGGACGTAGCTGCTGATGTTGCATATGAACGCTTGCAGGAGGATCCTACACTAGGAGATAGAACTATGCTATCCCCAGACCAAATAAAACAACTACTCCTTCTATGTCTTAATGCAGCATATCTGGCATATGACAATGAGTTTTACCAGCAGACATTTGGAACTGCGATGGGGTCACCAGTTTCCGTAGTAGTGGCAGATCTAGTAATGGAAGATGTAGAGGAAAGAGCACTAAGAACCTATCACTCTCCCCCATTATTTTGGAAGAGGTATGTTGACGATATCTGTGCAGCACTTGAGAGGAATAACATTGATGACTTCAAACAACATATAGATTCCATAGAGCCATCCATAAAGTTCACAATGGAACTGGAATCAAACAAGCAATTATCCTTCCTGGACACTACGATTCACCACCATGAAGATGGTAGTCTCAGCACCACTGTCTACAGAAAGCCAACACAGACAGACAAGTATTTGTCCTTTGATTCTCATCACCCCATGGAACACAAGAGAGCTGTGGCTACTACACTCTTCCATAGGGCAAAAAAGATCTGCAGTTTCCATCTAGATAGAGTCAAAGAAGAAGAACATGTCACTCAAGCTTTGAGACAAAATGGCTATCCACTAAAGATGATAGAAAGAATATCTAAAAAGATGAGCACAAATAGTGCAAGGAATAGCATTATGGAGGACAGACAACCAGTTGCAACCGTAGTACTCCCATATATAAGAAATGTATCTGAGAGTATCAGAAGGATATTGACTCCTCTTAATATAAGAACCTGCTTCAGACCTCACAAAACTCTCAGGCAACTACTTGTACATCCGAAAACTCCCATCCAGATAAATCAAAGGAATGGCGTTGTCTACAAAATCACTTGTGGTACCTGCAAAGAGGTATATATTGGCCAGACAGGACGCACACTGCAGCACAGAGTGAAGGAGCACCAAAGAGCCTTGACTTCCTTTGATGCCATATACAACACTTCAGCTGTGGCAGAGCATGCAATAAGAAGGAACCATCAGATTGATTGGAGCAATGTGAAAGTTATAGACTGTCAGCAGAACTGGACCCAGAGGTGTTTGCTTGAATCTTGGTATATTAAAAAGACCAGCAACACAATCAACAGGGAAAATGGACCACTGCCTGAAGTGTACAATGCCCTTATCACCTAAGCCCTAGGGACAAGTCAAAAATAAACATGTTATTAAAGTAACACAGCATTTACATCCTAAGGTCATTCTTTTTTGTATCAAATATTACCATTACACTGATGATGGCCACTGTAGAGTGGTCGAAACGTCTATTTGTTTTATTTAATAAGACTAGTGCATTCGAATAAAAACTGAGAAAATGAGTATACCTAGTCACACAGGAATTTTTCGTATTATAAAGGAGAAATATGGTAGGACTATCATTGGTACAGTAAGACATTACATAAAAAATGCTGAAGTGATAGCGTCTACAAAACAACACTTGACTTTTAACATCAGGGCTAAGAGGTATGGCTTGATTCCAAGGAGCCTGCAAGTAAGACCATTAATACAGAGCCACAATGGAAGGAAAATAGCTCTGAAAGCTAGTAGGGATTTTTTACTACTTCGAATTGGAGAGAATATGAAAAAAATCAAACAAGGTGAAAAAGATTTCCTGTTCTACCAGCAACAACTTGAAAGAGATCTGTCTTTTATGGATATGACTACTTTGGATGAGGTACGGCAGAAAGCACAAGATAAAATGACAGCCAAATGTAAAGAGAGACAGAAGAAGAAATTTGATCAATTGATGGCCCGTAGTGAGCAAAAACACACCAGTGGTTCAATTGTTAACCCAGACAAATGGGTTAAAAACTATTCATCAAAACAGCTAACTATGAATGAGAAGAAAGTCCTTGCAAAGGGTTTAAACTTTTCACTAACACCAGCAAAGATACCCATACCAGAAATCATAGTATCTGTTGAAAATGGCTTGAGAAAAGTTAAGTCTGGCAAGAGTCAAGCTGCTAGAATTAATGTAATCGGGGCTCTAAAGAAAGCAAAGCTACCAGTGTCAAACATATCTTCCTCAGAATCTAGAGCGATCAAGGATCTGAACAAAGACAGCAGCATTGTCATTCTACCAGCTGATAAAGGAAGGCTGACTGTAGTTTTGGACAAAACAGACTATGATAGCAAAGTGAAATCTATGCTATCCGATAGTATGACTTACAAAAAACTGTCCCGTGATCCTGCTTCAGCACTGGAAAGGAAAATGAATAGCTTTTTACTATCTCTTAAAAGATCAGGAGTTCTACCAAGCAGTCTATACTACCAACTTAGAAGTTCATCTGGAAAAACACCACAATTCTATGGTCTTCCCAAAATACACAAACCAGGAGTTCCTTTAAGACCTATTGTTTCATTTGTTAACTCTCCTACATACAGGTTATCTAAACACTTAGTTACCTTGTTGTCACCATTAGTGGGAAAAACATCTTCAAATGTGGCTAACTCTTTTGAATTTTCAGGTTTTATAGCCAATCAATCGCTACCTGATGGAGTAACTTTGGTCTCTTTTGATGTAGTATCCCTATTCACCAAAATACCTGTGGACGTAGCTGCTGATGTTGCATATGAACGCTTGCAGGAGGATCCTACACTAGGAGATAGAACTATGCTATCCCCAGACCAAATAAAACAACTACTCCTTCTATGTCTTAATGCAGCATATCTGGCATATGACAATGAGTTTTACCAGCAGACATTTGGAACTGCGATGGGGTCACCAGTTTCCGTAGTAGTGGCAGATCTAGTAATGGAAGATGTAGAGGAAAGAGCACTAAGAACCTATCACTCTCCCCCATTATTTTGGAAGAGGTATGTTGACGATATCTGTGCAGCACTTGAGAGGAATAACATTGATGACTTCAAACAACATATAGATTCCATAGAGCCATCCATAAAGTTCACAATGGAACTGGAATCAAACAAGCAATTATCCTTCCTGGACACTACGATTCACCACCATGAAGATGGTAGTCTCAGCACCACTGTCTACAGAAAGCCAACACAGACAGACAAGTATTTGTCCTTTGATTCTCATCACCCCATGGAACACAAGAGAGCTGTGGCTACTACACTCTTCCATAGGGCAAAAAAGATCTGCAGTTTCCATCTAGATAGAGTCAAAGAAGAAGAACATGTCACTCAAGCTTTGAGACAAAATGGCTATCCACTAAAGATGATAGAAAGAATATCTAAAAAGATGAGCACAAATAGTGCAAGGAATAGCATTATGGAGGACAGACAACCAGTTGCAACCGTAGTACTCCCATATATAAGAAATGTATCTGAGAGTATCAGAAGGATATTGACTCCTCTTAATATAAGAACCTGCTTCAGACCTCACAAAACTCTCAGGCAACTACTTGTACATCCGAAAACTCCCATCCAGATAAATCAAAGGAATGGCGTTGTCTACAAAATCACTTGTGGTACCTGCAAAGAGGTATATATTGGCCAGACAGGACGCACACTGCAGCACAGAGTGAAGGAGCACCAAAGAGCCTTGACTTCCTTTGATGCCATATACAACACTTCAGCTGTGGCAGAGCATGCAATAAGAAGGAACCATCAGATTGATTGGAGCAATGTGAAAGTTATAGACTGTCAGCAGAACTGGACCCAGAGGTGTTTGCTTGAATCTTGGTATATTAAAAAGACCAGCAACACAATCAACAGGGAAAATGGACCACTGCCTGAAGTGTACAATGCCCTTATCACCTAAGCCCTAGGGACAAGTCAAAAATAAACATGTTATTAAAGTAACACAGCATTTACATCCTAAGGTCATTCTTTTTTGTATCAAATATTACCATTACACTGATGATGGCCACTGTAGAGTGGTCGAAACGTCTATTTGTTTTATTTAATAAGACTAGTGCATTCGAATAAAAACTGAGAAAATATACATGATTGCACACACAAACATGCAAAAACACGCATATATTTATTGTACATAGGATCTTTTTCTTGGATTTCTTGCATCACACGAGCGTTAAATATGTTCCTATATTGAATGCTGAATGCTTCCAGGAATCTTCTATACGTTCTATCGCAAAATATTCCTGAACCGGGTGCATCTGGAGGGTATTAACTGGTACTATGTACTATTGTTACCAGACCATTTCCCAGCGGTAGCGGTAGGTAAAGGGTCTGGCTGAATGCTCCAACATAACCAAGAGTAGTTCTGGACAACTATATTTTTAGATGTATGGCCAAGTTACGTCTAGACGATGAGTCTTAGAAGCACAATTTTTTTTACTGTTTTGGAAAAATGTCTAGTGTACAATAAACAATATATTAACCTCACGCTTAACCCTCTCGTTCCCAAATTGTTTGGACGCGCGCGGAAAAATCTAATTTTCCACCGCGGAATAGTGCATTACCGTTTTATTTTTTTAACTCGATGCTGGCTGGGAAAACCCCATAGCAACCATATATCACTAAATAGACCAAGAGTTTGGGATTCCCCTCATTTTTTGATTGAGAAAATTGAATAATATTTGAGCCATCTACTAATATTTCAAAAAAAAAAAATGTTTCCCCCTAAAAAATCCACTTTTCCCATCAATAAAAAAATAAAATAAAATAGAAATAATATTGTTTGATGCTTTATATACCAATATTATATTAGTTCAACAATAAAATATGTTGTTTGTTGTGTGTGGTGCTGATTGTGATCATGTAGGAGACATCTATGAGTGTCCACAAGGAACGTATGCCATCGGACGTCGAGCTCCACTACAAAACAATTTCATATACACAAAAACACAAACAACAAAGATATTTGTAATACAAACAACAAATTATTCATGATCCTATATAATTGCAACTTTATGATGTATTGTATGCGGTTTCATACAGGATTTTTGTTTGGGGGGGGGGGGTTGGGCTCCGAGTGTACTTCGCCACACCCATTTTTTGGAACCTACACTACTTTGATGCACATCTTTGCATAAGAGTCTATACTTCACACTGATGATCAGTGTTCGGTCCTATGCACTAAATGGCTCAGTTATGATAGGAACATAATGGGATACAATATCAGACTAAAAATAAATGCTTCCAAAATGTTCATTTCTATTCAACTCCCAAAATTCTAGGGGGGAACCCAGGGCTAGCCTCCCACTGTATGAACCCCTGGTATGTATACTCCACACTGTCCATGAGATAAACAATCGTTGTATTGAGAAAGTGTAATTTGAAAATGAAAAGCAGTACAAGCACACACGTGGAATTCAACCGGCATGGATGGTGTCACAGACTGAACGATCCCTCCCAGGTTAGGATTGACTGGTGTACACACACACACACACACACATGAAATTCAACTTACATGGGCATAGTAGCCCCGATCCAAAAAGATCCAGAGTTCCCTCCCAGGTTGGATCCGGAAGTGCCGCATACTGTTTGTCCACAGTTGCTCTCTCTCTCATTCCACAAACGCACGCACACACATATACACACACACACACACACAAGAAAAAAGAAGCTACAGGTGAATACAGATCATAAAAATAAATTTATAATTTATTATACATAAATTGACTGGTGTACACACACACACACACACATGAAATTCAACTTACATGGGCATAGTAGCCCCGATCCAAAAAGATCCAGAGTTCCCTCCCAGGTTGGATCCGGAAGTGCCGCATACTGTTTGTCCACGGTTGCTCTCTCTCATTCCACAAACGCACGCACACACATATACACACACACACACACACACACAAGAAAAAAGAAGCTACAGGTGAATACAGATCATAAAAATAAATTTATAATTTATTATACATAAATTGACTGGTGTACACACACACACACACACATGAAATTCAACTTACATGGGCATAGTAGCCCCGATCCAAAAAGATCCAGAGTTCCCTCCCAGGTTGGATCCGGAAGTGCCGCATACTGTTTGTCCACGGTTGCTCTCTCTCTCATTCCACAAACGCACGCACACACATATACACACACACAGAAAAAAGAAGCTACAGGTGAATACAGATCATAAAAATAAATTTATAATTTATTATACATAAATTGACTGGTGTACACACACACACACACACACATGAAATTCAACTTACATGGGCATAGTAGCCCCGATCCAAAAAGATCCAGAGTTCCCTCCCAGGTTGGATCCGGAAGTGCCGCATACTGTTTGTCCACGGTTGCTCTCTCTCTCATTCCACAAACGCACGCACACACATATACACACACACACACACACAAGAAAAAAGAAGCTACAGGTGAATACAGATCATAAAAATAAATTTATAATTTATTATACATAAATTGACTGGTGTACACACACACACGCACACATGAAATTCAACTTACATGGGCATAGTAGCCCCGATCCAAAAAGATCCAGAGTTCCCTCCCAGGTTGGATCCGGAAGTGCCGCATACTGTTTGTCCACGGTTGCTCTCTCTCTCATTCCACAAACGCACGCACACACATATACACACACACACACACACAAGAAAAAAGAAGCTACAGGTGAATACAGATCATAAAAATAAATTTATAATTTATTATACATAAATTGACTGGTGTACACACACACACACACACACATGAAATTCAACTTACATGGGCATAGTAGCCCCGATCCAAAAAGATCCAGAGTTCCCTCCCAGGTTGGATCCGGAAGTGCCGCATACTGTTTGTCCACGGTTGCTCCCTCTCTCATTCCACAAACGCACGCACACACATATACACACACACACACACACAAGAAAAAAGAAGCTACAGGTGAATACAGATCATAAAAATAAATTTATAATTTATTATACATAAATTGACTGGTGTACACACACACACGCACACATGAAATTCAACTTACATGGGCATAGTAGCCCCAATCCAAAAAGATCCAGAGTTTCCTCCCAGGTTGGATCCGGAAGTGCCGCATACTGTTTGTCCACGGTTGCTCCCTCTCTCATTCCACAAACGCACGCACACACATATACACACACACACACACACACAAGAAAAAAGAAGCTACAGGTGAATACAGATCATAAAAATAAATTTATAATTTATTAAACATAAATTGACTGGTGTACACACACACACGCACACATGAAATTCAACTTACATGGGCATAGTAGCCCCGATCCAAAAAGATCTAGAGTTCCCTCCCCGAGTTAGATCCCTCCCCGGAAGCGCTACTACAACATTCAACTCTCAAAAAAAAATGCAGATGAATCAAGAAATAATGAATAAATACAAAAATTTCCCCCAGCTTTTTCTGTTTTATTTTTTGTTATTTTTTTATTATTATTTTTTGTTATATTTTATTTATTTCTGTGAATAGTCTGACAATGTGTGGTATTCGCTAAAACACTTTCTACTCTCACTGTGCGTGAAAGGACTACACAAACTCACTTTACATACAGTACACACACACAATGTTGTATCACGACGCTTACCATGGCGGCTTTTACACACAACACACTCACCCTTACGCTCCGCCCTGTCAAGGTAATAACCTAAACTCTTATTTAGACGCTCACTATCTACCTGAGGGGTACGACCACGCTTCCTACATCCTGAATAAGAACCTATCAATGCTTTCGCTAAGAGTATTCGCTGCTCAAGAAACCTAAACTTCAGTTTTTTCGAACTAGGATTTTGACAAGAAAAAAGCACATAAGCATTCAAAATGGAGCAATCGACAATATAAGTAAAAACACGCTTCCACCACTTTTTAGACCGGCGGCCAATATTATAATAACCTATCATCTGATCCCCCCTGTCAACGCCGCGCATGTATTTTTGATAGTCCGGTAGACACGGGGGGCAGTCTACAGCTATGCGAGATCCAGTGCCCTGGGTACGCAATACAGTGGTAGGTAAGCTAGAAGTAGGCTTGTGGATGGTCGAAAGCATGTACAAAGGCCGCTTGTCAAACCAAACCATAGCTGTGAGAGTTTGATTTGATCAATAATCGTACTTACCTTTGTTCTTCTTAGACTTACTTGTTTTCAAAACCACAGGAAATTCCTTCCGATTATTCTGAACGGTACCGCAACAACCAATTCCTATCTTGCCTAAAGTAAAAAATAACCTAGGGCTGGAGTAATAACGATCCGTGTAGAGAGTATTACCACTATAATCAAAACCCTTCATGAGGTCAAGCACTACACGACTACACAAGCCAGTAGCATTATCTAATGTTTCGTTTTTGCCGGTGTAAATCTCAAGTCGATAGATATAGCCATTTGTAGCATCGCTCAGCACAAAAACCTTTATACCCCATTTTGTTGGCTTGTCTTTCATGTACTGCTTGAACCCAAGACGACCTTTGAACTTAATCATAGCCTCATCTAAGCTCAACTCCTTATGTAAAGTGTATACAGACTCAAATTTGGGAACTACTAGGTCAAGCAGCTTGCGCACCTTATACAGTCTATCGTAATTGGCTACATGCGTAACCGATGACGACTCGGCGGCATTTACATGTAAACACCTCGACAACTGAAAAAAACGATTCCTGGGCATTACTTTTCTAACTAAAACAGGAGCAAGATCTTCGTGAGTCGTCGACCAATACATCGCCAAACGCGGGAGTTGAACTATGCCCATTACAATAAGAATGCCCAGGTACGCCTTCAACTCTCTTTCATCGGTATCTTTCCAACTATTCGGTATTATTCTAGCACCGTAAGCATTCGTCTGAGACACCAGTAATTCCCACACTTGAGTCGTAAAAAAAACATAAAATGCATCTAGAATTGTACACATAGGACTTACCACACCTCGACAAGGACCAGCCACACATTGATATGGAATATCAATGGGTGTGTTGTCCTCTTTCTTCCACTCACCCTCTACCTCATCCACTCGACTCTTCTTCTTCTTCGGTGCACGCCTTCTCCGACCGCGAGGACGTCCAGAACTCGGAGCAGGAGGAGCCACTTCCTCTTCTTCATCACTGGAACCTGCTGCCTCTTCATCTGCTTCATCATCGGAAGACTCAGGTCCGGCATCCTCTTCTTCATCACTGGAAGACTCTGCTCCTGTCGCGTCATCTGAGTTATCTCCCTCATCTGAGTCCCCTTCGGAGTCGGTGACTGCATACACATCAAGTCCTAGTAGTACATGTGGTAAAAAAAATTTAATTTATTTTTGAAAATTTGAATTTGTTCAAAAAAACCACAAACCACTTTCAAATCTCAAAACTCAATGAAAAAAAAAAAAATATTATAGCTAAACAGCTTTCTCTATCTCAATATAGCTAAATAAGTCCTTTCCACAACAGAAGCTTGCTAGTTTTCAAGAGAAAAACAAAATAAAGACAAGCTTACCAGGGTTATCTTCTTGACTCCCATATAAAATTTCAGCATCAGAGTTGACGGGGTCTGGTCCACCAACCCTGATGCAGGGCCTCCTATAGCCGTAGATGTCGTCTCCCTCCTCTCCGCTTGATCCTGAGTCGCTAGAGTCAGCATCAAGCAAGTCTAAAACTTGCACCGCATTGTAACTTGTAGACGCCATCTTCCAAAAAATGACTTTGAAAAAAAATTTTTTTTTGCTTAGTTACCGGGTCACACGACACTCTCACTTTTTTCCTATGATGTAATAAGCATTACCTAAGACTGTACGTAATAGGGAGGTCCCCAGTTGAACTGGCGATTTTATAAAAAATGGAGAAGACAGTAAGTAAAACCGCAAAGTCTTGGTCGGCAAAGAAGCGGTTGTTTCAATGTGTTATGGAAGGCTACTGAGCTCAAGCAATTTTTCGCTGCTTCTACAAAGCTCTGGAGATGACTGGATCCATAAATGAAGCTGCTGTGAAGAAGGTAACTTTTTTAAAATTCGACGGAGAACCGATGTTTTTTTTTTTGCCGAGGAAGAAATAAACGCAACTGCTGTGAGGTACTGTCGAAGCAGTCCTGGCTGAAAGCTATTTTAGATGCTTCTCCAATGCATTGGGCACCTGTCTATGCAATCTGAAGGTTCTAGCTATAAAGTAACTATTTTTAAAAATTCATAGAAGCCAACCGGTCTTCACCCGCTTTTAAGCGGGATTGGGAACGAAAGGGTTAATGCATTTTCACTCGCCTTCAGTTCATGAAAATAAATAACTATGCTTTTGAAATGAAATATCTCTCCATAGTGTATACTACTGACTCACATAATAAGTATACACACATACATGCATGCATACATACATACATACATACATACATACATACAAAACAAGTCAATTGCTACAATGATTGGATTCAGCAAGGACCCCTGATGTAAAAGCAGATGTTATATAGCTTTTTATATAATGAAGTATTATATGCACGATTGTTACAATATCACTTCACATCTCACAATAGTATGTATATGTAAATAATCACTAGATACTAACATTTTACCACAAAAAGCTGTGATGGGGGACAAATGAGCAATAATCTAAGAGGATGATTTTGGCAAGGAGTCCATAATGTATGAAGTTTCAAAATAACTGTATACTGACTGTATAAACTGAGAAAACTCTGCCTATATATGTTATCTTAGCATTTCAATCAATTTTTTGAATTTTTATTCTATAAACCTACAAAAGCTTACCTTATATATGCCAGATTCCTCATCAGTAACCAATGGTACTTCTGCTTGTCCATTTACTAAACGTGGAACACGTAAAGCAATTTCACGCATGAGCTCTTCGTGACATGATTGAAATTTTCTTTCATGTAATAGAAACAAACAGGGAATCACTGGTGAAGATGAACAAATGGTATGTCTGAATAAAAAAGCAGATTGATAAAAATCACCGAGCTGGAAGGTCGTATCGTATGACAGAAATTCTGATTCAGCCTGAAGCAATGAATTTAGCTCTTCAGACAAACTGCTATGGCCATATACAATCAAAACATCAGGAAAAGTTTTTATTGAAATAACAAATGGACTGATGTCATATGCCAGTTCATGGAGATTGTAGAGAGCATCATGAGATAATCTAGACTTTTGACGCTCACTTTGTTGCATATTTGAAATTTGCTTAGTGTTGCGAGGCTTCATTGTCCAATCGCAGCTTTGAACATTGCTTGATGAAATTACATTTTTATACACATTTGATGGGAATTCAGCCCTCTTCCTGAGTGAGTCTAGCACTGAAGGGCATGTACGGAAATACGGCTGCTTATGAAGTTCATTTCCTGTGGAAAATCAATTACAATTTCTTCATTACCTAAATAATGTACCAATACAACTGAAACTTTATCATCTTCAAGAAAATATGCAAATTTGCTGAATATCTAGAATCGCTTCCGTAGGTAAAACACAAATAAAATAAATTTTTTTTATGCTGGGATTTTTCTTGGGAATTAATTTTGTCCCATTTTGGAACCACCGATACCCATCACTTCACCAATCTACCAGGAAAAAAATCAATCATTATAAAAATCAATTGGCTTTAGCTGTACTATTTGTACCTTTATTGCCCTGAGATAAGGAATACAGAAACAATTCTCCACCCTTAGGTCTCACAGCGACACTGTCTGAAATCAAATAGGTACTGCAGTTATTAAAAAAACTTACTACTTCTTGTGTTGTGAGATTTCTGCAAATACGTGGCAGTGGCTTCCCCATTTCTTCTCGCTTTTCTCGGCGTAGCATCCAGACTACTGGATTAGCTGACTGCATGCACAATAGTGAGCAAGAGACGCCCCCTAGAACGTGTTTTGGACATGCGCGTTAGTGGTCCGCGAGATTTTCGCGAATTTAGCCAGGTCCGTAGGTCCGGTCCGAATTTTAGTCTCACCCAACATAATCCTCCGGTTTAGCGTTCATTACCGTATCACCTTAGAAATTGAATTGTTTACCGCATTCAATTGTTTTGCGGGTGCAGTTAAAACTAAAAAACTTATGGGAGCTCCATTTCTATTCGAGTTAGTGGCGGTGGTAAGTTAATAGCTATTTGTCACAATTATAAGCCCTACTCAACAGTATTTACTTAAAAATTCATTGTCCACTAGACGAACCACCAAGGTAAGTCTTGCATAGGTATGTTCAGTTGTGTGAAAGTATTGTGCGTTACAACTACTATTAAGAATATCACAAAGAAAATTTTAAATAACGTGATTTGATTTCGTTGCTTCTTTTTCAATTCAAACTTGCGGGAGCGGTTACTATGACATTAAATCCCCTTTACCGCATACGTAATTAAAAAACTCGACTTTATTTTAGTAGCTCGAGTGTTAGTCGTTAAAATCAATCATTTAACAATAGTGTAGTGTAAGGCTCGCTCCCATTTGTGCTCTAGCACCCCACTAGTATATAAACTAGTGATGTGCTTGAGTACAAATGGCAGCGAGACTAAAGACTATATTATTTTTATATGAATGATTTTGACTTCTAACACTGAAGCTACTGAAAATAAGGTCCAGTTTTTAAATTTCGCATACAAGTTACAGGGATTTCAGTGCCATAGTAACAACTTGCTGCAACTGCTTGAATTGAAGGAAAACAACAACAAAACAATACACATTATTTAAACGTTTTCAGTGATACTCTTTAGCTAAGTAGTGGTTGTAACACACAATGCTTTGACACAACTGGACATACAATGTATTTTCACGTAAATACTGTTGCGCACGGATTATAACCAGGACAAAGAGCGCATTGACTTACCACCGCCACTCACGATTCTAAGGTGATACTGGTACGTCCATACATATAAACTAGAAAATGCTCGTGTAGCATTGGTGGTTGGGCGAGCGAGCGAAGTTCTGGAATGCGCGCCCTAGCCCTAGCCCTAGCCCTAGCCCCCTAGCCCTAACCCCCCTAGCCCTAGCCCTAGACCTAGCCCTAACCCCCCTAGCCCTAGCCCCCCTAGCCCTAGCCCTAGCCCCCCCTAGCCCTAGCCCCCCCCCTAGAAAATGCTCGTGTAGCATTGGTTGGGCGAGTGAGCGAAGTTCTGGAATGCGCGCGCGCGTTTAAACAACGACGTACGTATTCAAAACAACGACGTATGCGCGGGACCATGTATTCAGGATTTCCATAGACTACATCTTAGAGTTGCTCGCTTGCTTCGCTCGCTCGCCAACAAACATCCCCAAATTTCAATTGTGTTACCCCTGTAAGTGTCTCGCACGCTTCGCTCGTCAATAAGTTAACCGCCTAAAATTGGCGATATATCACACTACTGCGCAAAATAGGGGAAGTTAATCCACATGCAGAGCTCTCCATTCCAAAATTTGGTCTTTTAACCCTTTCGTTCCCAATCCCGCTTTAAAGCGGGTGAAGACCGGTTGGCTTCTCCGAATTTTTAAAAATAGTTACTTTATAGCTAGAACCTTCAGATTGCATACACAGGTGCCCAATGCATTGGAGAATTGGAGAAGCATCTAAAATAGCTTTCAGCCTGGACTGCTTCGACAGTACCTCACAGCAGTTGCGTTTATTTCTTCCTCGGCAAAAAAAACAAACATCGGTTCTCCGTCGAATTTTAAAAAAAGTTACCGTCTTCATAGCATCTTCATTTATGGATCCAGTCATCTCCAGAGCTTTGTAGAAGCAGCAAAAAATTGCTTGAGCTCAGTAGCCTTCCATAACACATTGAAACAACCGCTTCTTTGCCGACCAAGACTTTGCGGTTGGACTTACTGTCTTCTCCATTTTTTATAAAATCGCCAGTTCAACTGGGGACCTCCCTATTACGTACAGTCTTAGGTAATGCTTATTACATCATAGGAAAAAAGTGAGCGTGTCGTGTGACCCCGGTAACTATGCAAAAAAAATTTTTTTGCAAAGTAATTTTTTGGAAGATGGCGTCTACAAGTTACAATGCGGTGCAAGTTTTAGATTTGCTTGATGCTGACTCTAGCTACTCAGGATCAAGCGAAGAGAAGGGAGACGACATCTAGGGCTATAGGAGGCCCTGTATCAGGGTTGGTGGACCAGACCCCGTCAACTCTGATACTGAAAATCATAAATGGGAGTCAAGAAGATGATCGAGGTAAGCTTGTCTTTCTCTTGTCTTTCTCTTGAAAAATAGCAAGCTTCTGTTGTGGAAAGGACTTATTTATAGCTATATTGAGATAGAGTAAGCTGTTTAGCTATAATATATGTATATATTTCATTGAGTTTTGAGATTTGAAAGTGGCTTGTGGTTTTTTGAACAAATTCAAATTTTCAAAAAAATTAAAAAATTTTTTTTACCACATATACTACTAGGACCAGATGTGAATGCAGTCACCGACCTGATTACGCAGATGAGGCGACAGGAGCAGAGTCTTCCAGTGATGAAGGAGAGGATACCGGACCTGAGTCTTCCAATGATGAAACACGAATAGGCAGCAGGTTCCAGTGATAAAGAAGAGGAAGTGGCTCCTCCTGCTCCAAGTTTTGGACGTCCTCGCGGTCGGAGAAGGCGGGACAAGAGTCGGGTGGATGAGGTAGGGGGAGAGTGGCACACCCATTGATATTCCATAATCTTTTGTGTGAAGGACCACAGACTTTGATATTTGTGGCTGCTTCCCCCTCCCCCCCTGAACATCCCAAAAGTTGTAATATGTATTGTTATTGTCGTTGTCGTTGTCAGTGTTTTTGTGGTGTTGTAGTGGAGCTTCGCACTCGATGTATATGTGTGTGCGTGGAGTT
>WLWD01002059.1_pt1 | contig 58851 bp, 26 predicted proteins | sample 6712731 | NCBI WGS metagenome assembly WLWD01 (sample SAMN12718690, study PRJNA576275) | sponge metagenome | isolation source: marine sponge | host: Mycale hentscheli | place: New Zealand: South Island, Marlborough, Capsize Point | collected 2014-11-01 | reverse complement strand
CACAGAGTAAACTGCATGCTAATGTGACCATGCTAGGGAGTGAGAGCACAGAGTAAACTGCATGCTAATGTGACCATGCTAGGGAGTGAGAGCACAGAGTAAACGGCATGCTAATGTGACCATGCTAGGGAGTGAGAGCACAGAGTAAACTGCATGCTAATGTGACCATACTAGTGAGAGCACAGAGTAAACTGCATGCTAATGTGACCATGCTAGGGAGTGAGAGCACAGAGTAAACTGCATGCTAATGTGTCCATGCTAGGGAGTGAGAGCACAGAGTAAACTGCATGCTAATGTGGCCATGCTAGGGAGTGGGAGCACAGAGTAAACTGCATGCTAATGTGACCATGCTAGGGAGTGAGAGCACAGAGTAAACTGCATGCTAATGTGACCATGCTAGGGAGTGAGAGCACAGAGTAAACGGCATGCTAATGTGACCATGCTAGGGAGTGAGAGCACAGAGTAAACTGCATGCTAATGTGCCATGCTAGGGAGCAAGAGTACCACTGCATGCTAATGTGACCATGACTAGGAGCACAAGAGTAAACGGCATGCTAATGTGACCGTGCCATGGAGTGAAGCACAGAGTAAAACTGTCTGCGTATGTGACCTGCTGGGAGTGGGTGTGAGCACAGAGTAGACTGCATGCTAATGTGACCATGCTAGGGAGTGAGAGCACAGAGTAGACTGCATGCTAATGTGACCATGCTAGGGAGTGAGAGCACAGAGTAAACTGCATGCTAATGTGACCATGCTATGAGAGCACAGAGTAAACTGCATGCTAATGTGACCATGCTAGGCAGTGGGAGCACAGAGTAAACTGCATGCTAATGTGACCATGCTAGGGAGTGAGAGCACAGAGTAAACTGCATGCTAATGTGACCATGCTAGGGAGTGAGAGCACAGAGTAAACTTCATGGTTGATTAGAAAAACTTTACACCTTTAGCTAATAGTTTTGCGACTATGAGGTTAAGAGTGGTAGGATCTCATCTATTGTAAAACTAATAGATCTGAAGGCTCATTTACTCCCCACTTTTTTTGACAATACCTTGATCCAACCTGATGCAGAAAATGGCTTTATCTCTATTCTCAGAAAATTGATACAGATCAAAGGTTTAGTCTTGATAGATTCTCTTATTTCGTCAGTAATTTTTGCTGTTTTGAAACTCAATGATCTGATGACTTGTTCACTAAATAGGCTGTTTTCTATAAGTAATCACACAATATTCATTACATAATGATATTCATGGTAGGTACGTGTTGATAGTGTTTCATTCATTGGTGTGACTTGCCCCAGATTTGAGATGTCAAAACTTGGGGAGTATGGAAGGAGCATATCAATTGCAGTTCAGTAGGCAAAATAAGCTAAGTTACTTAACATAACATCATTGTTAATGTTATTGGACAGGTTCTTCATAGAAGATAGCAACCATTCCCTCTGATGGCTTTAATTCCCTTACAAGACAGAAGTGTATAGCTTCTGTTCAAATTTCAAGAAGGTTGTTGATTCATTGCATATAGAGATACAAATAAAAGCACAAACTCTTCTCACTCTTCTTATGTTCTGTTTGAAAACTCAAAGTCTAGACAAAACACTAGTTGTATTTTAGCTGTTGTAGTTTCTATTCTGTTTATGAATTGGAGAACTTCAGCATCTTGTTAAAATATATACTTATTGTTTTATACTCTGCACATGCTAGTAAGTAAGTTATATTGAAAAAATTAACAATTGATATTTGTTGCATAAAACATTCTAATGCCAAATTTTATTGTCTGAGGCATTAACAGCAATCACAATAGTTTGGTGTTTGCCCCTCCCTTCCCTGTCCAACTTATTTCACTCCTTGGTAGCAATTCTGATTTTTCAGTTTTAAGTAGGAAGGAAAAATGTTTAATGAAACACATCCTCCAAGATAAAAAGCACTAATTATTGCTCTTCAAAGAATACTCTAATAGCTGTAAAATCATTGTTACCATTTAGTTTCATTGTTCTGGCACTCCGATGAAATGAGACACTTGTAGAGGCAATTCATGGTATGTATGCAGTTACTAGAGCATTAGTTACATCTCTCTCAAACACAAGCTTGAAGTTAGCTAATTGTACTATAGTAAGTGCAGGTAAGGCAAACAAGCTAGCTACATTTTTATTACGATTGTTCACCAATAATATATTTCTGTAAGTTTAGTTCTTGCTTATAATGTTCGAACTAAAAGGCACCAGTTACATAATGAATCAAGTCCATACATTTCACACTGTGAAACCACTTCCTTTGGCTTATTTGTATTTAAAAGCAAATGGACTATACAAGTACTGTAAGTTTAGGGGTAATGGAAGTTGTTTCAGTCATGAGTTGAGTACCATGTAACATTCTAATTTACTCTAAATGTATAGGAGAAAGTTATAATAAAAATAGGATAAAGATGGGATGATGTAAAAGTTTACAATTGATTTAGTTTCATTAAATTGTTCAAATTTTTCTTTCATTTTTAAAATGAATTTCTTAGATATCTGTCAATTTGATGTTACTGTTTTGATTTGTAAATTATGCTTAACATGAGATCATAAAATTACTGAACTTTCATCAAGACTATCAATTGTTCTCTCATTTGCCCAAGAAATGAAGATCCCTAATGCTTCCAAATGGCACCGCTAAATTCCAACTGACCTGTGCAGTTAGCTCTGGTCATTGTGATAAGCAGCTTCTTGTCATTGGCACTGACAATTGAATTGCCAATCAAGATCACGAAATTTAATGCTTAATGGTGATACATATATCAGGTGGTATAAATCTGCACTAGCAAGTGCCATATCCATACAGTTGTGCTTGATGTACAAACTTTTACAGTAGCAAAAGATAATCTACCACTTGCTTTAGTTAAATCATTTTCTCTATAATACTCTTATTTTTTCCTGAACTATTTCAACTTTCTTATCCCCACCTTTCCTTTTCTTCAGCTCTTTCTTTTTGAGTCATATACATGTAGTCCAGATTTCTTCTTTGTCTGTTCCTGCATGTTCTTTTATTATGATTGTGGGCTAAAGCTTTGTGAAACTTTTGCTGTTTTAAAACTTTTTCCTTCCTTCTTGAAACTTTCGGCTTGTTTCCTTGCCAACTCCACCTGCTTTTTAAATGCAATTGTGGCTGTTAATTGTTTCTCTTCTTTAATGCTTTATAAAAACTGTCTCTGTCATTTGTCATGATTACACACACACATCATCATCATCATTACTGACCAGTAGGCATATTGTGTTCCCAGTGGCCCTCTAAGCCATGACCCCTGACCCCCTACTTATCACCACTATATAATACAGTTTTTGGTGTTTGTAGCTTTGGACCTACATATAATTATTCTAAAAATAATAGAGTACTTTAATTCCTGGGATATTTCAGACCCAACTTTTAGTAACTTCCCACCCCTGTAATTACTTGTAAGTCAACAACTACAATCATTGGACCCACCTCAACCAACCCCCTGCAACTCAACCAATCCCCAACCCCCACCTCAACCAACCCCCACCCCCAACTCAACCAACTCCCACCCTCTAACTATGGTATGAAAATAGATGTATGAATATATAACATACACATAAAAATATGAAATACAAACTATGAAGCTAGCATAATAAAAGAATGATGCAGGTAGCTATGCATACTCAAATTTGATAAACCTTTCCTTACAGATATTTTAGATTAAGCTGCCATTTCTTCCTAGTCTATTTTCTACTGTCTTGAAATGTAACTACATGAAACACTGCACCATAGCTTTGTGACTTGTGGTGTCATCACATAGCACAATAGGAGCAGAATGGCACATTTTAGGTGGCACAATCGCTGCAACGCCATATAATGCTGGAACATCATAAATGAAAAAAAATCATAAAACCTATCTGGTGTCACAGGAATTTGGTCCAGGCATTTTCGGTCCAGTCGGTTTTTGGTTCGATCAGACGCAATCTGGTAGCGGTATTAGAGTGGGCGATCATTTATGCTAGCAGATTTGGTCTCCCCCGGACTAATATAGCGCTACCAGATTTTGTCCACCTTCTGTGGATTTGATCCGTCCCAGTTTAATTTATTTTATTTCCAAGAACTCTAGATCAGACATTCATGTCAGGTAAACCATCTCTATCATTGCGGCCAAAGGAATCTTTTTTTTTAGCTATTTGAAGGATGCATAAGCTAAAGGAATTTCAAATAGTTTGAAGAAGATTAACTTACTCATATAGCTAACTAATGTTTATAGTTCTGTTTAATATACATTCTGATCTTTTATGTCTTTACAATCCTTTAGAGTAGTCTGTTTCATTGTCCCACCTAGTCTTTCAACTTCTTCAATCTGTTGTCCTCTCAAGTTTGAGACTAACTTACTGTCTCTAGTAATTTCTGAGCTGAACTTTGCTGCTTCAGAATAAATAGCAATTTAGTCAGAGTTTTGAAACTGTTTTGGTGCTAGCCACAGTTCACATTATTGTTCACGGTATACAGGGAATTCCATTATTAATCTCTGTATGTCACTGCTAGTTAGAATAACCCACTTACAATACACTAAAGACATTAAATAAAAAATGTGAATAATGAATTATTTCTCTATGAAAACTGCCAGGATTGTAATGAATTAATCATTATGAGCTCTAAAAATTGCATTACTTGTTGTCCCTTACTGTATCTTTCAGTCTCTAGCTCTCTGTTACATTAGTCTCTAGCAGTTATACAGTCTCCAATAGTCTCTTTCAGTCTCTAGCTCTCTGTTACATTAGTCTCTAGCAGTTATACAGTCTCCAATAGTCTCTTTCAGTCTCTAGCTCTCTGTTACATTAGTCTCTAGCAGTTACACAGTCTCCAATAGTCTCTTTCAGTCTCTAGCTCTCTGTTACATTAGTCCCTAGCCGTTATACAGCCTCCAATAATCTTTTTCAATTTCTAACCTAATCTTAACAGTCACTCGATGTCAACAGAGCTGTTGCTAGAAAATGAATGGGGGAGGGGGGGGGCGCGGCAGGGGGGGTTCAGTTTACTTTTGCTACGTTACAAAATGTGTGTAAATAAGTGATTAATCTTATATGTTAAGATGAGAGATGTGAGCGAGTTCTAATTTTCTTGGATACAATGTGGTAAACATTTCAACTGCTTCAATTGGTGTTAATGGTCTTTCATTATATACGTGCATGAGTCCCAGATGTCAATGATTGATCTTTCTTCATGGATGCTCGCACATATGATTGTGCCATCTTGCTGCAGCTGCATTTCTCTGATGCTCACATGATGCGACTGTGTTCATGCAATTTAAAATAGGACGTTAAACTGTGGTGCTGACCAAGCATAATAGAACATGAAGTTTTTTGTACAATCACTCGAGACTAATTAAATATCAATGAGAGTGAAACACTGAAAATTTAGGACTATACATTCTAGTAGCTATGCAGGGCAATTTACTCCATTAATGCTTATACTCATCTGAAGAGTGGACCTCTAGCGAGAGAGGGATGTGTTCTTGAGAAAGAGAACAACACTATTTTCTAGCTGAGTCTACTACAGACTGTAAGATAGTGTAAGATACTGCAAGAAAAGATACTGTAAAGACTTAGACTGCCAAATATTAGGAATCCATTGACAGTAATCACAATGTGTAATTCTTTGCACTTTTACTTTTAGGAGTAATAAAAAGAGACTATAGCCACAGGACCTCCTATAGGTAACTTTTCTCCACACAATAATTTTGTAGTCAGATTTTTAAGCCTCTTGAAGCATTTAACAAGTACATAGTAATTCTTAATCTCTTACAATAACTGGAATCTCATACAACACTAAGTATTTCTCAGTGTATTGCAGTCAACTACAAGTTTTATAGTATTGCACTCAGTCTCAGTCTCTATACAGTTTTATATATTCCCTTGCAATGTCCCAGCTTCCAACTGTATTTTTTATTTCATGAAAAGTTGCTGTCCCTCAAATTATTATAAGTTTCATTCTGTAAAGGACTGTTTTAAAGAGACCGTATAAAGCCAAAAGAGGGTCTATGACCAGAAACTTGTTGCTTCACACTATCTCCTATTGTGTATTGTGGTCTCTTACAGCCTTACTAGCTACCTCTTATAATATAATAGGTGAGACCCTCTCACATAATGCCATCTGACAAACTCATTTTCTGCTTGAAGTTATAACATCTCTTGCCAGATTTAATATTATCATACCTTTATAAATTTTCACACTGCCTCTGTAGTTACTTTTTGTAGTCTAATGATTTATTTTAATGTTTTGTACCTTTCATTACAAATAACTCTGTGTTAGCAGCTAAAATAGCTACAGTATTCTGGTTACTTACAGTCCCTACGACGTTGACACTGTTTTAACTACTACTTACAGACATTACAACAACTGCTAGAAACCAGAAAGATGTTCAATTGATAATAAGAGACTGCAAGACAATTTATATACCATTAAGAACTATTCAATGTTATACTATACTAACAAAATGTTTTGACCCATAAATAGATCTTCATCAAAATATACGACTGCAAGAAAAACTTAAGAATTTTTAAAAGAATGCAATAGGTTGTGAAAGTCTGTAGAACTTAAGAGTTTATACGACTTTTAAGAGACTGCAAGAAGTTTTAAGGACTGAAAAGACATGAAAAAATTACTAGAAATTGATTGTAGGGTAGCAGACTGTAATAGACCCTAGATAAGTGACTATTAAAGTTGAATAGTGACCTTGAGATTGAAAATGTGATAAGCTGATGTGGGACATCACAATAGAGTCTATGCAACTACACAATGTATAATTATAGTTGAAGTTTATAATATGTGATAGTCTGTGAGGGTAGAAAGACGGTATAAAACTCACAATTCCAGTTTTGTTTGTTTTTAAAAACTATTTACAGATAACATAGTACATTGCTAGTGAAGCATTTCATTCTTGAAGATAAAGTGGTTTGATTGTCCAGAAATTTTCATGAAGGAGTGTTCACAATATGGCTCTTTATAGATACCACTACCAAAGATACGTGCAACCTTACAGTTGTGTAATGTTTATTACTATTTTATAGGCTTGCAGTTTCTAGCAGTCTTTAACTGTCTTGCTCTGCAATGGCACAAAATTATAAAATAATATATATCTCTTGCCAGATTATTTGTTCTTGTTATTTAAAATGCAGACACATGTGGGTTATATACCTACCCAGCAAACATACTAGTCAGAGTTCAAATCATTTATATATTATTGAACCAACACATTTTGTTCAGTTCACCCTGAGCTGATAACTGCTAGTTATCTCTTACTGTTTCATCTAGTTATGAAGTTACATAAGTCTTTAGTTTACCAGCTATAGTTTAGGGTGAAGTACTTCAAGCCTAACCTTAGCTTTGAGCTGATAACTGTTAGTTTGTCTGACTTTACTCCAATAGTAGTCACCTACCTTACCTTCATCCGTCACAATATGGCTAGTATAGTAATTGATAATAGTAAGCCAGTAATTTTTACTATGTAAAACAGATTGAACAATAAATTTATATACTAGAACTTTTCTAGTGTGTACAACTTCAGACAATGTATCTATAAAACTCTACATCCTATCCCTATAGATCAATGGAAACATTTCTCCCCCAATTTTCAATGACAACCTTTTTCTTATTTTTTTGTGCCACAAATAACATCTTGGCCACTAAGACAACCTGCTATAGTACAGAAACAACAATATAATTTTGAAGTGTATATCTTGCCGGTGCATGTTATTTATATATTAAAAATATAAACCCTGTTTCAAATAGAGTAAGAGCTCTAAATATATTGCAATGTTGTATAGCATAGGCATCAACAATGAATTCACACCAGGCATTCTAATTTATGGGTTACAGAGATTTAATAACTACCCAGAACAAATCCGTGGTGGTAGGACCGAATCTGCTAAGTGGATTCTATCTGCCCAGACACAATACGTGGGCAGACCAAATCCACTGTGATAATGGCACCAGCTGCACCTATCCACTGTGATACTGGCACCAACTGCACCTGTGACAAGTCACTGTATCGTTCCACTAAGTTCTAAAATTATCTGCCAATATCAAAAGTGAGTATAATATTATTATAGTTAAAAAAAGTGTGTGGATTTTGAAAGCACCATCAATTATTTGCAATGATTTTGTGTACTTTAAGAATTAGTAGGTCAAAGAAATGCTGGTACTACTTGTACCCACAGAAGAATTATCTAATAATGGAGGGCTACACAATAAATGAAGGCACTGGGACAGCAGTATTATTGTAATCATAAATTGTAATTTAATTAATTACAATGATTACATACTTCAAAGTATGGTAATTGTAATTGGGCAATAAAAAACTAAAGTGGTAATTGAATTGTTTTTACTGTAATTGTATTGCAATTACTAATTACTCTTCAAAATATGATGCATCAAGTTCTGCAACTTTTGAGAGTGAACTTTACAATACTCTTTCATTATTTGCATCACAAGTTATTTATGTATCATAATAATATTCAATAAGTGGCTTCACAACTTTCCAGTGTAGAGTCCCAGGCTGTAATAGTGTGTTTTCACACCTAGATATACATTCTATTTTACTTGATAAGTCAGACACTATTGATGGAATTTATTCAGCTGTAGTAGAGTAAGTACATGAAAATGATTGGGGCGCCCAAAACTTTGTGGCCATTATGTATTTCATTATTTTTGTAATCCTATAACAGCAAATTGTGTAATATAATATACTCTATGTGTGTTAAATATACATGTGTGACTAATCATCAAAACATTGTTATAAATGTGTCTGGATTAAAAATTTCCCAAATTTTTTTTATATACATGAAATGTCTGTGCGTATTTCTAAAATATGACTCCTTACTTTTGTGGTCAGTTCATTTCCTTTGGTTTTGTGGTCACATTTTTCTATTTAAGATTGTATGACTTGGTAGTTAGAGACTTCTTTTTTAACTGAGTCTAGTCTAGTCCAGTTGTTGAGTCACTTAGCTACTTGTAGTTACTGTGTTTCTTGTCGTATTGTTGTTTTTATTGTTGATTGAATGGTTCATTATTAAAAGGAATTGATAAACCTTAAAAATTATAATAAATTAGTTTCTTCTTTCACATACTGAAACCAACTCCACTAGGCAAGATTGGCTAATGAAAAATATTAAAAACTCACGTTTTTGAGAGTAGCTGTATCAGAGGAACTTGTACAATATTAAGGGAAGATTGAAGGAAAGGGCCCCCCCCCCCCCTCTCCCATCCCAACTTCTACTTTATGGTTCTGGTTTCCCCAGTTCTTACTCCCCTGGTTGTATCAAATAATATTTGATTCTCCATTTTACTTGTGATTTTAACTAAGCTTTTCACCACTATGTATCTCAACCAAAAATAAAAAAAATACATAAGGCTGCTCAATTTGGTATAATGATTGTGTACTTTACTTTATCAGTCCCTTTTCTTCATAGCTGCTACTCCAAATAATGCAAAGTGCTATGTAAATAAAGTAGCAATATAAATAATACCAATAATACTGGGGAGCCTCTGTTGAAAGTACTAGCTTCTATAGTTCTAGCAGAGGTATCTCTATGGCTTAGCTGCTGTCACTGGAGTCCAGACTGGACAACTCATCCAGTAAATCTGCAATAAAGTCAACTAATCAGGCAGCTGTGAACTTATTTGACAACCAATTTTTTCACTGACTTTTTTTCTCTATTTACATGAATGGAAACACTATCATTATGTACTTAGAAATAAAGAGATAATGATGGAAAAAATGTTAGCACCAGTGATTGTGCTAAAAATATTTTTGAAAACTGCGTTTTAAAATGTACTGCACAGTTAATTTTTAAGTGAAATAGAACACACTTCAAATCAACAGCACGCTCTGCAGCAAGCTATTGCTGCCTATCATGTGTTCAATATTTATCCAGTGTCAGTATTGCTGTGTAAATTGAAGTTGCGATGGCAGAATGACAAGTACAAGCTTAGATCTGTATTTATCTTGATTTCTGGTCATTATAGAATACGTGTGGTGTATTTGAAGAAATGCGTAGCTATAAGTGTGTTGGTGGGTGTGGCTAGGTTGCTGCTCCTCATCGCTGGACTGCCTATGATGGTCTCTTCACATACATGGACACACCATACACGATGAGAGCAAAGCAGTTGAGAGACATCTACAGCTCCCTCACTAGTTACCATAACCACAACAGAGAAGAGAGAATGTGCTGCTTACTGTCAAGACCACTGTCAAGGTACTTCCCTCAATATCTCTCTGTACAGTACAGCATCAGTGGAATATTAGAGTGGGTTAATGAAAAGATAATAGTAATGTTATGGATCTTTGAAGTAAGGGAAGTAAGACATGAGAATGCATTAACACATTCATTTGAGTAATTACAGTATTTGTCATTTTATTTGATGAGTCACAATCTGTTGGTGGAATTTAGTTGGCTGGTATCTTATTGTCCAGGAACATGACTGCAAGTTGACTAGAGAGATAGTAGAGCTCATTGAAAGGGAGGCAGACTTACTAGTACGAGGAATCAAGAAAGATGCACTGTCAGGTAATGACCCAACTCCCTTCTTTCCCCCTCTCTCTGTCACTCCTTCTCCCCTTTACACTATCCCTACTCTACTCACTCCTGCTCTCACCCCATCCTCCTACCCTTCTCTCTCCTGTCCAGCTACTTTTCCCTCCTCCCATCTATCCCTCCTTTCCCCTCATTCATCTTACAGCCCTTCCTCTCCCCCTCTCCCTCTTTCTCTCCCACTCCTTCCCTCCCAGACTTATGTAAACAACTATTCTTGCAGGACTGCGCAAGAGGTTGGCTACATTGTTCTTCCAATACTGTAAGACACCACTATTCAACCCAGAGGTGGCCAAACACATCAAAGTGCCTCAGGACTTGTCTCTCCTCACACACAACATACACTATTGCAAGTCCTGTAGGCAATATCTGCCATCCACGGACTTTGAACTCACCACTAATTCCAGGTTAGTCAGAGAACATGTGTTAGCTAGTGTAATAGATGTGTATAGTATGATTGGATGGCCAATACTTGATGCAGGGGATGCAGGGGACAATAAATGCAGGTTTCTACTGCACCTTCCAAATATATATCTATTGCCATAATATTATTATTGCTTGATATTTTAGGTTTATTGGTCACTGTCGTGCATGTCGAGATCTCGCTAACCAAGCCCATGCCAGGGAAGACTGGAGTATGTACAGAGACATGCTCAAGAAACTCAGAGAAAGAGAAGAGAGAATGCAAGATGGCTCTCAACTCATCTTTCTCATGCAGGAGGCAGACCTCTGCTACTTGGTGGAGAACATTTGGGGAGGACAAAGTGCACTGAGTGCGTGTGCTGATACATTTGAGCTGACGGCTGTCAGGTGGGATCCAGACCAACACTGGAGTCCTTGGAACTGCTTGGTGTTGACAGAAGATGAGGCTAAGAGTCATCTGAACCTTGGCAACCCAATAGAGGTAAATATGTGGAGCTGGAAGGGGTAACACAATTGAAAATCTGGGATATTTATTTGTTGTTTTTTGTATGTTTGTACGTGTGTCAATTGAGTGATGCCTCCATAAACTAGGAGAACAGCTACTAGCTAGAACAACAAGGCAAAATTAAATGTAGATTTTTTTTTGCATACAGATTTATAATGGCAAAAACCAAACCTTTATAATATATCAGGTGTTAAGGTGTCTTGTATTGTTTTGTTGTGTACAATGGCTTGCTCGCCATTTGTGCCAAAGCACATCACTAGTATATGTAGAGTGTGTCAAAAAATTGAAATATATTGAAAATATAAAGGAAACTTTAATATATGCAATCAAAAATTATATTATCCTTTTTACTGTTTATAGCTGGGCAAGCCATTAGTGCACAAACACACCTCTAATATTAGTGTCATAGACGTATGGTCAAGAAATAGCCCCCTACGGGCTAACTATTATACTATTATTATTTTTTGTTTAGGCGTATGGTCAACACTTTGTGCAGAAAGTGAAGCAGAGGCATATTTTAGGCCAGAACTATTTTTCTCATATCTCCCAACTAGCAGAAGAACTGCGTCCTAAAGTGCAGAGTCTTCCTCTGCCTCGTCCACCTGAGAAAGTGCTGACTGTCACTATGAACAATACAGTCCCTCCTCCTCACCTTAGAGAAGAACAACTCCAACATTGAATACAATGAGTGCCACACCCACACACTACACGTGTCACACAATACATGAATATATGATGTGCCACACCCACTTTGAAATCTATCATGAATACAATTGTTCAATGAGTGTCACGCCCACCTATTAATAACGTCTACAATGAGCTATTATAGTCTCTTGGGGTCAGACATTTTACCATACCACTTGGCTGAGTGGTAGGGAGAAGGAGTGAGTGTCTGGTTTCAGAAATGTTGATTAGAAACACTTGCAATTCAGACATAGCTAGCAGTTTACCACACAGTCCCTTAAAATGCAAATACCATGTGCTGTTATTGTAATAATTGTGCACTACTTTTTGTTATAAAAATTGTTAAAGAAACACTTCAAATAAATGAAACAAAATACAAACTCAAAACAAAATATATAACAGCATGAAATGTCTTCAATGACTGAGAGGACATAATTTAGTAATTTTACTACAGCAGCAAAACAGTTCATCTTCATTTGATATAAACTACATCTGCTCACTTGTAGTAGTTGGAGACTTGGTATCTGATGCTTCTTTTACTCCATGTTCTCTTCGTATCTTGTCTGCCATAACCTTATGATCACAATACTCCAATGCTTCTGCCAACTTGGTCCAAGATGGATCTTCACCACACTTCAACCAATGGTCAATAACTGCTGCCATCATTTCTTTAGGTTCTTTCTGATACGTGAGGTCTTTTACTATTGCGAGCTGAATCTTCAAGTACACACCAAGATCCTTAGCTTTACTGAAAGGCACTTCACCATGGAATAGTTTCATGACAGCATCACAAGTGAGATCTGAATCTGCAAAACAATACAAACATTCCATAATTTTACAATACAAGTTTTATATAATCAGTATACCCCAAATAAAGCACATCAATGGTATCTTACCTGTATGAGATGAAGCGGAGTCACTAGCAGATAAAATAGGTTCACTCGTGGATTTCAAAGTCTAAAAAAGTAAACTGCATGCTAATGTGACCATGCTAGGGAGTGAGAGCACAGAGTAAACTGCATGCTAATGTGACCATGAGGGAGCACAGAGTAAACTGCATGCTAATGTGACCATGCTAGGGAGTGGGAGCACAGAGTAAACTGCATGCTAATGTGACCATGCTAGGGAGTGAGAGCACAGAGTAAACTGCATGCTAATGTGACCATGCTAGGGAGTGAGAGCACAGAGTAAACTGCATGCTAATGTGACCATGCTAGGGAGTGAGAGCACAGAGTAAACGGCATGCTAATGTGACCATGCTAGGGAGTGAGAGCACAGAGTAAACTGCATGCTAATGTGACCATCCATGGGAGTGAGAGCACAGACGTGAGAAGTAAACGCAGCGAGATGTGACCATGCAGTAGTGAGAGCACAGAGTAACGCATGTCTTAATGTGACCCATGCTAAGGGAGTGAGAGCACAGTAGTAAACTGCAATGCTAATGTGGCCATGCTAAGGGCGTGAGTAGCACAAGTAACTGCATGCTAATTGTGGCCATGCTAGGGTAGTGAGAGCACAGAGTAAACTCATGCGAATGTGGCCATGCTAGGGAGTGAGAGCACAGAGTAAACTGCATGCTAATGTGACCATGCTAGGGAGTGGGAGCACAGAGTAAACTGCATGCTAATGTGACCGTGCTAGGGAGTGAGAGCACAGAGTAAACTGCATGCTAATGTGACCATGCTAGGGAGTGAGAGCACAGAGTAAACTGCATGCTAATGTGACCATGCTAGGGAGTGAGAGCACAGAGTAAACGGCATGCTAATGTGACCATGCTAGGGAGTGAGAGCACAGAGTAAACTGCATGCTAATGTGACCATCCATGGGAGTGAGAGCACAGAGTAAACTGCATGCTAATGTGACCATGCTAGGGAGTGAGAGCACAGAGTAAACTGCATGCTAATGTGACCATGCTAGGGAGTGAGAGCACAGAGTAAACTGCATGCTATGTACCAGCTAGGCGAGTGTGTGTGGAAGCACAAGACAAAAAAAAGTAAACTGCCTGCTAATGTGACTCATGCTAGGGAGTGGAGAGCACAGAGTAAACTGCATGCTAATGTGACCATGCTAGGGAGTGAGAGCACAGAGTAAACTGCATGCTAATGTGACCATGCTAGGGAGTGAGAGCACAGAGTAAACTGCATGCTAATGTGACCATGCTAGGGAGAGAGAGCACAGAGTAAACTGCATGCTAATGTGACCATGCTAGGGAGTGAGAGCACAGAGTAAACTGCATGCTAATGTGGCCATGCTAGAGAGTGAGAGCACAGAGTAAACTGCATGCTAATGTGACCATGCTAGGGAGTGAGAGCACAGAGTAAACTGCATGCTAATGTGTCCATGCTAGGGAGTGAGAGCACAGAGTAAACTGCATGCTAATGTGGCCATGCTAGGGAGTGAGAGCACAGAGTAAACTGCATGTTAATGTGACCATGCTAGGGAGTGAGAGCACAGAGTAAACTGCATGCTAATTTGACCATGCTAAGGAGTGAGAGCACAGAGTAAACTGCATGCTAATGTGACCATGCTAGGGAGTGAGAGCACAGAGTAAACTGCATGCTAATGTGGCCATGCTAGGGAGTGAGAGCACAGAGTAAACTGCATGCTAATGTGACCATGCTAGGGAGTGAGAGCACAGAGTAAACTGCATGCTAATGTGACCATGCTAGGGAGCACAGAGTAAACTGCATGCTAATGTGACCATGCTAGGGAGCACAGAGTAAACTGCATGCTAATGTGACCATGCTAGGGAGTGAGAGCACAGTGACCATGCTAGGGAGTGAGAGCACAGAGTAAACTGCATGCTAATGTGACCATGCTAGGGAGTGAGAGCACAGAGTAAACGGCATGCTAATGTGACCATGCTAGGGAGTGAGAGCACAGAGTAAACTGCATGCTAATGTGACCATACTAGTGAGAGCACAGAGTAAACTGCATGCTAATGTGACCATGCTAGGGAGTGAGAGCACAGAGTAAACTGCATGCTAATGTGTCCATGCTAGGGAGTGAGAGCACAGAGTAAACTGCATGCTAATGTGGCCATGCTAGGGAGTGGGAGCACAGAGTAAACTGCATGCTAATGTGACCATGCTAGGGAGTGAGAGCACAGAGTAAACTGCATGCTAATGTGACCATGCTAGGGAGTGAGAGCACAGAGTAAACGGCATGCTAATGTGACCATGCTAGGGAGTGAGAGCACAGAGTAAACTGCATGCTAATGTGGCCATGCTAGGGAGTGAGAGCACAGAGTAAACTGCATGCTAATGTGACCATGCTAGGGAGTGAGAGCACAGAGTAAACTGCATGCTAATGTCACCATGCTAGGGAGTGAGAGCACAGAGTAAACTGCATGCTAATGTGACCATGCTAGGGAGTGAGAGCACAGAGTAAACTGCATGCTAATGTGACCATGCTAGGGAGTGAGAGCACAGAGTAAACTGCATGCTAATGTGACCATGCTAGGGAGTGGGAGCACATAGTAAACTGCATGCTAATGTGACCATGCTAGGGAGTGAGAGCACAAAGTAAAGTGCATGGTTGATTAGAAAGACTTTACACCTTTAGCTAATAGTTTTGCGACTATGAGGCTAAGAGTGGTAGGATCTCATCTATTGTAAAACTAATAGATCTGAAGGCTCATTTACTCCCCACTATTTTTGACAATACCTTGATCCAACCTGATGCAGAAAATGGCTTTATCTCTATTCTCAGAAAATTGATACAGATCAAAGGTTCAGTCTTGATAGCTTCTCTTATTTCGTCAGTAATTTTGCTGTTTTGAAACTCAATGATCTGATGGCTTGTTCACTAAATAGGCTGTTTTCTATAAGTAATCACACAATATTCATTTCATAATGATATTCATGGTAGGTACGTATTGATAGTGTTTCATTCACTGGTGTGACTTGCCCCAGATTTGAGATGTCAAAACTTGGGGAGTATGGAAGGAGCACATCAATTGCAGTTCAGGGGGCAAAAATATGCCAAGTTACTAAACATGACATCATTGTTAATGTTATTGGACAGGTTCTTTATAGATGATAGCAACCATTCCCTCTGATGGCTTTAATTCCCTTACAAGACAGAAGTGTATAGCTTCTGTTCAAATTTCAAGAAGGTTGTTGATTCATTGCATATAGAGATACAAATAAAAGCACAAACTCTTCTCACTCTTCTTATGTTCTGTTCGAAAACTCAAAGTCTAGACAAAACACTAGTTGTATTTTAGCTGTTGTAGTTTCTATTCCGTTCATGAATTGGAGAACTTCAGCATCTTGTTAAATAAATCCACCTATTGTTTTATACTCTGCACATGCTAGTAAGTAAGTTATATTGAAAAAGTTAACAATTGATATTTGTTGCATTAAACATTCTAATGCCAACTTTTATTCTCTGAGGTATTAACAGCAATCACAATAGTTTGGTGTTTGCCCCTCCCTTCCCTGTCCAACTTGTTTCACTCCTTGGTAGCAATTCTGATTTTTCAGTTTTAAGTAGGAAGGAAAAATGTTTAATGAAACACATCCTCCAAGATAAAAAGCACTAATTATTGCTCTTCAAAGAATACTCTAATAGCTGTAAAATCATTGTTACCATTTAGTTTCATTGTTCTGGCACTCCGATGAAATGAGAAACTTGTAGAGGCAATGCATGGTATATATGCAGTTACTAGAGCATTAGTTACATCTCTCTCAAACACAAGCTTGAAGTTAGCTAATTGTACTATAATAAGTGTCGGTAAGGCAAACAAGCTAGCTACATTTCTATTACGATTGTTCACAAATAATATATTTCTGTAAGTTTAGTTCTTGCTTATAATGTTGGAACTAAAAGGCACCAGTTACATAATGAATCAAGTCCATAAATTTCACACTGTGAACCACTTCCTTTGGCTTATTTGTATTTAAAAGCAAATGGACTATACAAGTACTGTAAGTTTAGGGGTAATGGAAGTTGTTTCAGTCATGAGTTGAGTACCATGTAACATTCTAATTTACTCTAAATGTATAAGGAGAAAGTTATAATAAAAATAGGATAAAGATAGGATGATATAAAAGTTTACAATTGGTTTAGTTTCATTAAATTGTTCAAATTTTTCTTTCATTTTTTAAATGAATTTCTTAGATATCTGTCAATTTGATGTTACTGTTTTGATTTGTAAATTATGCTTAACATGAGATCATAAAAATACTGAACTTTCATCAAGACTATCAATTCTTCTCTCCTTTGCCCAAGAAATGAAGATCCCTAATGCTTCCAAATGGCACCGCTAAATTCCAACTGACCTGTGCAGTTAGCTCTGGTCATTGTGATAAGCAGCTTCTTGTCATTGGCACTGACAATTGAATTGCCAATCAAGATCACGAAATTTAATGCTTAATGGTGATACATATATCAGGTGGTATAAATCTGCACTAGCAAGTACCATATCCATACAGTTGTGCTTGATGTATAAACTGTTACAGTAGCAAAAGATAATCTACCACTTGCTTTAGTTAAATCATTTTCTATCTACTACTCTTATTTTTTCCTGAACTATTTCAACTTTTCTTATCCCCACCTTTCCTTTTCTTCAGCTCTTTCTTTTTGAGTCATATACATGTAGTCCAGATTTCTTCTTTGTCTGTTCCTGCATGTTCTTTTATTATGATTGTGGGCTCAAGCTTTGTGAAACTTTTGCTGTTTTAAAACTTTTTCCTTCCTTCTTGAAACTTTCGGCTTGTTTCCTTGCCAACTCCACCTGCTTTTTAAATGCAATTGTGGCTGTTAATTGTTTCTCTTCTTTAATGCTTTATAAAAAACTGTCTCTGTCATTTGTCATGATTACACACACACATCATCATCATCATCACTGACCAGTAGGCATATTGTGTTCCCAGTGGCCCTCTAAGCCATGACCCCTGACCCCCTACTTCTATCACCACTATATAATACAGTTTTTGGTGTTTGTAGCTTTGGACCTACATATAATTATTCTAAAAATAATAGAGTACTTTAATTCCTGGGATATTTCAGACCCAACTTTTAGTAACTTCCCACCCTTGTAATTACTTGTAAGTCAACAACTACAATCATTGGACCCACCTCAACCAACCCCCAACTCAACCAACCCCCACCCCCAACTCAACCAACTCCCACCCTTTAACTATGGTATCAAAATAGATGTATGAATATATAACATACACATAAAAATATGAAATACAAACTATGAAGCTAGCATAATAAAAGAATGATGCAGGTAGCTATGCATACTCAAATTTGATAAACCTTTCCTTACAGATATTTTAGATTAAGCTGCCATTTCTTCCTAGTCTATTTTCTACTGTCTTGAAATGTAACTACATGAAACACTGCACCATAGCTTTGTGACTTGTGGTGTCATCACATAGCACAATAGGAGCAGAATGGCACATTTTAGGTGGCATAATCGCTGCAACGCCATATAATGCTGGAACATCATTAATGAAAAAAAATCATAAAACCTATCTGGTGTCACAGGAATTTGGTCCAGGCATTTTCGGTCCAGTCGGCTGGTAGCGGTATTAGAGTGGGCGATCATTTATGCTAGGAGATTTGGTCTCCCCCGGATTAATATAGCGCTACCAGATTTTGTCCACCTTCTGTGGATTTGATCCGTCCCAGTTTAATTTATTTTATTTCCAAGAACTCTAGTTCAGATATTCATGTCAGGTGGGCTATCTCTATCATTGCGGCCAAAGGGAATCTTTTTTTTAGCTTTTTGAAGGATGCATGAAGGTAAAGAAACTAGAATAGTTTGAAGAAGATTAACCTACTCATACAGCTAACTAATTTTTATAGTTCTGTTTAATATACATTCTGATCTTTTATGTCTTTACAATCCTTTAGAGTAGTCTATTTCATTGTCCCACCTAGTCTTTCAACTTCTTCAATCTGTTGTCCTCTCAAGTTTGAGACTAACTTACTGTCTCTAGTAATTTCTGAGCTGAACTTTGCTGCTTCAGAATAAATAGCAATTTAGTCAGAGTTCGAAACTGTTTTGGTGCTAGCCACAGTACACATTATTGTTCACGGTATACTGGGAATTCCATTATTAATCTCTGTATGTCACTGCTAGTTAGAATAACCCACTTACAGTATACTAAAGACATTAAATAAAAAATGTGAATAATGAATTATTTCTCTATGAAAACTGCCAGGATTGTAATGAATTAATCATTATGAGCTCTAAAAATTGCATTACTTGTTGTCCCTTACTGTATCTTTCAGTCTCTAGCTCTCTGTTACATTAGTCTCTAGCAGTTACTAGCTCTCTGTTACATTAGTCTCTAGCAGTTATACAGTCTCCAATAGTCTCTTTCAGTCTCTAGCTCTCTGTTACATTAGTCTCTAGCAGTTATACAGTCTCCAATAGTCTCTTTCAGTCTCTAGCTCTCTGTTACATTAGTCTCTAGCAGTTACACAGTCTCCAATAGTCTCTTTCAGTCTCTAGCTCTCTGTTACATTAGTCCCTAGCCGTTATACAGCCTCCAATAATCTTTTTCAATTTCTAACCTAATCTTAACAGTCACTCGATGTCAACAGAGCTGTTGCTAGAAAATGAATGGGGGAGGGGGGGGGCGCGGCAGGGGGGGTTCAGTTTACTTTTGCTACGTTACAAAATGTGTGTAAATAAGTGATTAATCTTATATGTTAAGATGAGAGATGTGAGCGAGTTCTAATTTTCTTGGATACAATGTGGTAAACATTTCAACTGCTTCAATTGGTGTTAATGGTCTTTCATTATATACGTGCATGAGTCCCAGATGTCAATGATTGATCTTTCTTCATGGATGCTCGCACATATGATTGTGCCATCTTGCTGCAGCTGCATTTCTCTGATGCTCACATGATGCGACTGTGTTCATGCAATTTAAAATAGGACGTTAAACTGTGGTGCTGACCAAGCATAATAGAACATGAAGTTTTTTGTACAATCACTCGAGACTAATTAAATATCAATGAGAGTGAAACACTGAAAATTTAGGACTATACATTCTAGTAGCTATGCAGGGCAATTTACTCCATTAATGCTTATACTCATCTGAAGAGTGGACCTCTAGCGAGAGAGGGATGTGTTCTTGAGAAAGAGAACAACACTATTTTCTAGCTGAGTCTACTACAGACTGTAAGATAGTGTAAGATACTGCAAGAAAAGATACTGTAAAGACTTAGACTGCCAAATATTAGGAATCCATTGACAGTAATCACAATGTGTAATTCTTTGCACTTTTACTTTTAGGAGTAATAAAAAGAGACTATAGCCACAGGACCTCCTATAGGTAACTTTTCTCCACACAATAATTTTGTAGTCAGATTTTTAAGCCTCTTGAAGCATTTAACAAGTACATAGTAATTCTTAATCTCTTACAATAACTGGAATCTCATACAACACTAAGTATTTCTCAGTGTATTGCAGTCAACTACAAGTTTTATAGTATTGCACTCAGTCTCAGTCTCTATACAGTTTTATATATTCCCTTGCAATGTCCCAGCTTCCAACTGTATTTTTTATTTCATGAAAAGTTGCTGTCCCTCAAATTATTATAAGTTTCATTCTGTAAAGGACTGTTTTAAAGAGACCGTATAAAGCCAAAAGAGGGTCTATGACCAGAAACTTGTTGCTTCACACTATCTCCTATTGTGTATTGTGGTCTCTTACAGCCTTACTAGCTACCTCTTATAATATAATAGGTGAGACCCTCTCACATAATGCCATCTGACAAACTCATTTTCTGCTTGAAGTTATAACATCTCTTGCCAGATTTAATATTATCATACCTTTATAAATTTTCACACTGCCTCTGTAGTTACTTTTTGTAGTCTAATGATTTATTTTAATGTTTTGTACCTTTCATTACAAATAACTCTGTGTTAGCAGCTAAAATAGCTACAGTATTCTGGTTACTTACAGTCCCTACGACGTTGACACTGTTTTAACTACTACTTACAGACATTACAACAACTGCTAGAAACCAGAAAGATGTTCAATTGATAATAAGAGACTGCAAGACAATTTATATACCATTAAGAACTATTCAATGTTATACTATACTAACAAAATGTTTTGACCCATAAATAGATCTTCATCAAAATATACGACTGCAAGAAAAACTTAAGAATTTTTAAAAGAATGCAATAGGTTGTGAAAGTCTGTAGAACTTAAGAGTTTATACGACTTTTAAGAGACTGCAAGAAGTTTTAAGGACTGAAAAGACATGAAAAAATTACTAGAAATTGATTGTAGGGTAGCAGACTGTAATAGACCCTAGATAAGTGACTATTAAAGTTGAATAGTGACCTTGAGATTGAAAATGTGATAAGCTGATGTGGGACATCACAATAGAGTCTATGCAACTACACAATGTATAATTATAGTTGAAGTTTATAATATGTGATAGTCTGTGAGGGTAGAAAGACGGTATAAAACTCACAATTCCAGTTTTGTTTGTTTTTAAAAACTATTTACAGATAACATAGTACATTGCTAGTGAAGCATTTCATTCTTGAAGATAAAGTGGTTTGATTGTCCAGAAATTTTCATGAAGGAGTGTTCACAATATGGCTCTTTATAGATACCACTACCAAAGATACGTGCAACCTTACAGTTGTGTAATGTTTATTACTATTTTATAGGCTTGCAGTTTCTAGCAGTCTTTAACTGTCTTGCTCTGCAATGGCACAAAATTATAAAATAATATATATCTCTTGCCAGATTATTTGTTCTTGTTATTTAAAATGCAGACACATGTGGGTTATATACCTACCCAGCAAACATACTAGTCAGAGTTCAAATCATTTATATATTATTGAACCAACACATTTTGTTCAGTTCACCCTGAGCTGATAACTGCTAGTTATCTCTTACTGTTTCATCTAGTTATGAAGTTACATAAGTCTTTAGTTTACCAGCTATAGTTTAGGGTGAAGTACTTCAAGCCTAACCTTAGCTTTGAGCTGATAACTGTTAGTTTGTCTGACTTTACTCCAATAGTAGTCACCTACCTTACCTTCATCCGTCACAATATGGCTAGTATAGTAATTGATAATAGTAAGCCAGTAATTTTTACTATGTAAAACAGATTGAACAATAAATTTATATACTAGAACTTTTCTAGTGTGTACAACTTCAGACAATGTATCTATAAAACTCTACATCCTATCCCTATAGATCAATGGAAACATTTCTCCCCCAATTTTCAATGACAACCTTTTTCTTATTTTTTTGTGCCACAAATAACATCTTGGCCACTAAGACAACCTGCTATAGTACAGAAACAACAATATAATTTTGAAGTGTATATCTTGCCGGTGCATGTTATTTATATATTAAAAATATAAACCCTGTTTCAAATAGAGTAAGAGCTCTAAATATATTGCAATGTTGTATAGCATAGGCATCAACAATGAATTCACACCAGGCATTCTAATTTATGGGTTACAGAGATTTAATAACTACCCAGAACAAATCCGTGGTGGTAGGACCGAATCTGCTAAGTGGATTCTATCTGCCCAGACACAATACGTGGGCAGACCAAATCCACTGTGATAATGGCACCAGCTGCACCTATCCACTGTGATACTGGCACCAACTGCACCTGTGACAAGTCACTGTATCGTTCCACTAAGTTCTAAAATTATCTGCCAATATCAAAAGTGAGTATAATATTATTATAGTTAAAAAAAGTGTGTGGATTTTGAAAGCACCATCAATTATTTGCAATGATTTTGTGTACTTTAAGAATTAGTAGGTCAAAGAAATGCTGGTACTACTTGTACCCACAGAAGAATTATCTAATAATGGAGGGCTACACAATAAATGAAGGCACTGGGACAGCAGTATTATTGTAATCATAAATTGTAATTTAATTAATTACAATGATTACATACTTCAAAGTATGGTAATTGTAATTGGGCAATAAAAAACTAAAGTGGTAATTGAATTGTTTTTACTGTAATTGTATTGCAATTACTAATTACTCTTCAAAATATGATGCATCAAGTTCTGCAACTTTTGAGAGTGAACTTTACAATACTCTTTCATTATTTGCATCACAAGTTATTTATGTATCATAATAATATTCAATAAGTGGCTTCACAACTTTCCAGTGTAGAGTCCCAGGCTGTAATAGTGTGTTTTCACACCTAGATATACATTCTATTTTACTTGATAAGTCAGACACTATTGATGGAATTTATTCAGCTGTAGTAGAGTAAGTACATGAAAATGATTGGGGCGCCCAAAACTTTGTGGCCATTATGTATTTCATTATTTTTGTAATCCTATAACAGCAAATTGTGTAATATAATATACTCTATGTGTGTTAAATATACATGTGTGACTAATCATCAAAACATTGTTATAAATGTGTCTGGATTAAAAATTTCCCAAATTTTTTTTATATACATGAAATGTCTGTGCGTATTTCTAAAATATGACTCCTTACTTTTGTGGTCAGTTCATTTCCTTTGGTTTTGTGGTCACATTTTTCTATTTAAGATTGTATGACTTGGTAGTTAGAGACTTCTTTTTTAACTGAGTCTAGTCTAGTCCAGTTGTTGAGTCACTTAGCTACTTGTAGTTACTGTGTTTCTTGTCGTATTGTTGTTTTTATTGTTGATTGAATGGTTCATTATTAAAAGGAATTGATAAACCTTAAAAATTATAATAAATTAGTTTCTTCTTTCACATACTGAAACCAACTCCACTAGGCAAGATTGGCTAATGAAAAATATTAAAAACTCACGTTTTTGAGAGTAGCTGTATCAGAGGAACTTGTACAATATTAAGGGAAGATTGAAGGAAAGGGCCCCCCCCCCCCCTCTCCCATCCCAACTTCTACTTTATGGTTCTGGTTTCCCCAGTTCTTACTCCCCTGGTTGTATCAAATAATATTTGATTCTCCATTTTACTTGTGATTTTAACTAAGCTTTTCACCACTATGTATCTCAACCAAAAATAAAAAAAATACATAAGGCTGCTCAATTTGGTATAATGATTGTGTACTTTACTTTATCAGTCCCTTTTCTTCATAGCTGCTACTCCAAATAATGCAAAGTGCTATGTAAATAAAGTAGCAATATAAATAATACCAATAATACTGGGGAGCCTCTGTTGAAAGTACTAGCTTCTATAGTTCTAGCAGAGGTATCTCTATGGCTTAGCTGCTGTCACTGGAGTCCAGACTGGACAACTCATCCAGTAAATCTGCAATAAAGTCAACTAATCAGGCAGCTGTGAACTTATTTGACAACCAATTTTTTCACTGACTTTTTTTCTCTATTTACATGAATGGAAACACTATCATTATGTACTTAGAAATAAAGAGATAATGATGGAAAAAATGTTAGCACCAGTGATTGTGCTAAAAATATTTTTGAAAACTGCGTTTTAAAATGTACTGCACAGTTAATTTTTAAGTGAAATAGAACACACTTCAAATCAACAGCACGCTCTGCAGCAAGCTATTGCTGCCTATCATGTGTTCAATATTTATCCAGTGTCAGTATTGCTGTGTAAATTGAAGTTGCGATGGCAGAATGACAAGTACAAGCTTAGATCTGTATTTATCTTGATTTCTGGTCATTATAGAATACGTGTGGTGTATTTGAAGAAATGCGTAGCTATAAGTGTGTTGGTGGGTGTGGCTAGGTTGCTGCTCCTCATCGCTGGACTGCCTATGATGGTCTCTTCACATACATGGACACACCATACACGATGAGAGCAAAGCAGTTGAGAGACATCTACAGCTCCCTCACTAGTTACCATAACCACAACAGAGAAGAGAGAATGTGCTGCTTACTGTCAAGACCACTGTCAAGGTACTTCCCTCAATATCTCTCTGTACAGTACAGCATCAGTGGAATATTAGAGCGGGTTAATGAAAGAGAATAGTAATGTTATGGATCTTTGAAGTAAGGGAAGTAAGACATGAGAATGCATTAACACATTCATTTTAGTAATTACAGTGTTTGTCATTTTATTTTCCTAAAGCACGAGTTGGTAGCTATTCACCTGTTTAAAACTAGGTGAATAGCTACAGACGCGTGCTTTAGGCATAAATGGACGGAGTGATGCTTCATACACGAGGTGAATTGCTACATACTCGTGCTTGAGGATAAATGACTGAGTGATGCCTTCATAAACTATGTGAAATAACTACATACTCGTTGTTTCGGGAATAAATGGACTGAGTGAGCCTTCATAAACCAAGGTGAATAGCTCACATAACTCCGTGCTTTAGAATAAATGGACTGAGTGATGCCTTCCTAAACTAGGTGACAGCTACAATCCTCGTGCTTTAGGAATAAATGGACTGAGTGATTGCCTGTCCTAACAGGTGAACAGCTACATACTCGTGCTTTGAGGATAAATGGACGGTGGGGGGGGTGGAGGGGGGGGGGGTGGGGGGCTGAGTGATGCCTTCCTAAACTAGGTGAATAGCTACATACTCGTGCTTTAGGAATAAATGAACTGAGTGATGCCTTCATAAACTAGGTGAATAGCTACATACTCGTGCTTTAGGAATAAATGGACTGAGTGATGCCTTCATAAACTAGGTGAATAGCTACATACTCGTGCTTTAGGAATAAATGGACTGAGTGATGCCTTCCTAAACTAGGTGAATAGCTACATACTCGTGCTTTAGGAATAAATGAACTGAGTGATGCCTTCATAAACTAGGTGAATAGCTACATACTCGTGCTTTAGGAATAAATGGACTGATTGATGCCTTCATAAACTAGGTGAATAGCTACATACTCGTGATTTAGGAATAAATGGACTGAGTGATGCCTTCCTAAACTAGGTGAATAGCTACATACTCGTGCTTTAGGAATAAATGGACTGAGTGATGCCTTCATAAACTAGGTGAATAGCTACATACTCGTGCTTTAGGAATAAATAGACTGAGTGATGCCTTCATAAACTAGGTGAATAGCTACATACTCGTGCCTTAGGAATAAATGGACTGAGTGATGCCTTCATAAACTAGGTGAATAGCTACATACTCGTGCTTTAGGAATAAATGGACTGAGTGATGCCTTCATAAACTAGGTGAATAGCTACATACTCGTGCTTTAGGAATAAATGGACTGAGTGATGTCTTCATAAACTAGGTGAATAGCTACATACTCGTGCTTTAGGAATAAATGGACTGAGTGATGTCTTCATAAACTAGGTGAATAGCTACATACTCGTGCTTTAGGAATAAATGGACTGAGTGATGTCTTCATAAACTAGGTGAACAGATACATACTCGTGCTTTAGGAATAAATGGACTGAGTGATGCCTTCATAAACTAGGTGAATAGCTACATACTCGTGCTTTAGGAATAAATGGACTGAGTGATGCCTTCATAAACTAGGTGAATAGCTACATACTCGTGCTTTAGGAATAAATGGACTGAGTGATGCCTTCATAAACTAGGTGAACGGCTACATACTCGTGCTTAGGAATAAATGGACTGAGTGATGCCTTCATAAACTAGGTGAATAGCTACATACTCGTGCTTTAGGAATAAATGGACTGAGTGTGCCTTTAGAACAGCTACATAATAAATGGACTGAGTGATGCCTTCATAAACTAGGTGAACAGCTACATACTCGTGCTTTAGGAATAAATGGACTGAGTGATGCCTCATAAACTAGGTGAATAGCTACATACTCGTGCTTTAGGAATAAATGGACTGAGTGATGCCTTCATAAACTAGGTGAATAGCTACATACTCGTGCTTTAGGAATAAATGGACTGAGTGATGCCTTCATAAACTAGGTGAACAGCTACATACTCGTGCTTAGGAATAAATGGACTGAGTGATGCCTTCATAAACTAGGTGAACAGCTACATACTCGTGCTATAGGAATAAATGGACTGAGTGATGCCTTCATAAACTAGGTGAATAGCTACATACTCGTGCTTTAGGAATAAATGGACTGAGTGATGCCTTCATAAACTAAGTGAACAGCTACATACTCGTGCTATAGGAATAAATGGACTGAGTGATGCCTTCATAAACTAAGTGAACAGCTACATACTCGTGCTATAGGAATAAATGGACTGAGTGATGCCTTCATAAACTAAGTGAATAGCTACATACTCGTGCTATAGGAATAAATGGACTGAGTGATGCCTCCATAAACTAGGTGAATAGCTACATACTCGTGCTTTAGGAATAAATGGACTGAGTGATGCCCTCATAAACTAGGTGAATAGCTACATACTTGTGCTTTAGGAATAAATGGACTGGGTGATGCCTTCATAAACTAAGTGAATAGCTACATACTCGTGCTTTAGGAATAAATGGACTGAGTGATGCCTTCATAAACTAGGTGAATAGCTACATACTCGTGCTTTAGGAATAAATGGACTGAGTGATGCCTTCATAAACTAGGTGAATAGCTACATACTCGTGCTTTAGGAATAAATGGACTGAGTGATGCCTTCATAAACTAGGTGAACAGCTACATACTCGTGCTTTAGGAATAAATGGACTGAGTGATGCCTTCATAAACTAGGTGAATAGCTACATACTCGTGCTTTAGGAATAAATGGACTGAGTGATGCCTTCATAAACTAGGTGAACAGCTACAGACTCCGTGCTTTAAGGTATAATGGACTGAGTGATGGCCTTCATAACTAGGTGATCGCTACATACTCGTTGCTAATAGGAATAATGGACGAGTGATGCCTCATAAACTAGGTGAATAGCTACAACTCTGCTTTAGGAATCAATGGACTGAGTGATGGCCTCCATAAACTAGTGAATAGCTACATAACTCGTGCTTTAGAATAAATGGACTTAGTGTTGCCCTCATAAACTAGGTGAATAGCTACATACTCGTGCTTTAGGAATAAATGGACTGAGTGATGCCTCCATAAACTAGGTGAATAGCTACATACTCGTGCTTTAGGAATAAATGGACTGAGTGATGCCTTCACAAACTAGGTGAATAGCTACATACTCGTGCTTTAGGAATAAATGGACTGAGTGATGTCTTCATAAACTAGGTGAATAGCTACATACTCGTGCTATAGGAATAAATGGACTGAGTGATGCCTTCATAAACTAGGTGAATAGCTACATACTCGTGCTTTAGGAATAAATGGACTGAGTGATGCCTTCATAAACTAGGTGAATAGCTATGAGCTAGAACAACAAGGCAAAAATAGATTTTTTTGCATAGATTTATAATGGCAAAAACCAAACATCTATAATATATCAGGTGTTAAGGTGCCTTGTGTTGTTTTGTTGTGTACAATGGCTTGCTCGCCATTTGTGCCAAAGCACATCACTAGTATATGTAGAGTGTGTTAAAAATTGAAATAATATTGAAAATATAAAGGAAACTTTAATATATGCAATCAAAAATTATATTATCCTTTTTCCTGTTTATAGCTAGGCAAGCCATTAGTGCACAAACACACCTCTAATATTAGTGTCATAGACGTATGGTCAAGAAATAGCCCCCTACGGGCTAACTATTTTATATTATTATTTTTTGTTTAGGCGTATGGTCAGCACTTTGTGCAGAAAGTGAAGCAGAGACATAATTTAGGCCAGAACTATTTTTCTCATATCTCCCAAATAGCAGAAGAACTGCGTCCTAAAGTGCAGAGTCTTCCTCTGCCTCGTCCACCTGAGAAAGTGCTGACTGTCACTATGAACAATACAGTCCCTCCTCCTCACCTTAGAGAAGAACAACTCCAACATTGAATACAATGAGTGCCACACCCACACACTACACGTGTCACGCAATACATGAATATATGATGTGCCACACCCACTTTGAAATCTATCATGAATACAATTGTTCAATGAGTGTCACGTCCACCTATTAATAACGTCTACAATGAGCTATTAGAGTCTCTTGGGGTCAGACGTTTTACCATACCACTTGGCTGAGTGGTAGGGAGAAGGAGTGAGTGTCTGGTTTCAGAAATGCTGATTAGAAACACTTGCAATTCAGACATAGCTAGCAGTTTACCACACAGTCACTTAAAATGCAAATACCATGTACTGTTATTGTAATAATTTTGCACTACTTTTTGTTATAAAAATTGTTAAAGAAACAATTTAAATAAATGAAACAAAATACAAACTCACACAAAATATATAATAGCATGAAATGTCTTCAATGACTGAGAGGACATATTTTAGCAATTTTACTATAGCAGCAAAACAGTTCATCTTCATTTGATATAAACTACATCTGCTCACTTGTAGTAGTTGGAAACTTGGTATCTGATGCATCTTCTATTCCATGTTCTCTTCGTATCTTGTCTGCCATAACCTTATGATCACAATACTCCAATGCTTCTGCCAACTTGGTCCAAGATGGATCTTCACCACACTTCAGCCAATGGTCAATAACTGCTACCATCATTTCTTTAGGTTCTTTCTGATACGTGAGGTCTTTTACTATTGCGAGCTGAATCTTCAAGTACACACCAAGATCCTTAGCTTTACTGAAAGGCACTTCACCATGGAATAGTTTCATGACAGCATCACAAGTGAGATCTGAATCTGCAAAACAATACAAACATTCCATAATTTTACAATACAAGTATTATATAATCAGTATACCCCAAATACAGCACATCCATGATACCTTACCAGTATGAGATGAAGGGGAATCACTTGTTGATAAAGTATATTCACGTGTGGATTTCATAGGCTAACAAAAATGATAATATAGTAATAGTACATTTCATACATTATAGTTAGATTTACCTCTCCAAACCATACTTTATGACAACTCTGCATGTCTTGAGGGATTTTTTCTTTCAAGTTTTGAAGACACAGCATAGATTGAGGTAAGGAAGATTCTCTATCCACTACACACACATGTTCTCCTCCAGGGTGAGAGGGACACTCAAACCCAAACTGGTAATCCATGAAGTAGCCATAGTTCATACGAGAACTGACCTTCTCCAAGGTGGCCTCTATCTCCTTCCTTAATCCAGCACACAGAACGTGAGGCTCATAGTTGCCTCTAGGAAGTTGAGAGATGACTACCTCATAGAACTTTGGGTGAGTTAGGAATGTAATGAGGAGATCATAGCCTGAGCCATAGTGGAATTGGACCAGGTTCTTCATCATGCCTGCTTCTTTGAGTTTGAAAGAGCTGTTCCCTATAAAGCTAGCCACCGTTGCTGGGAACACACCTATAGGCACAAACCCACACACATAGCGAACTCTCAGAGGAGCTATGGACAAAGGACGAGACTTGTGAGTAGAGATGGCATCCAGTGTAGCTTTACTGGCACTGCGTAGGACACAAGGCATGATGTACACATCTTCTCTGCTGTCAGAAGAACAGGTGGCACTTGCAGTAGCAATGACACGTGCTACTATATGAAGATACTCTAGCAGAGCTACTAGTTTGAGAGGTGGGATGAGATCTCCTGATATCCCAGCTGTGGCTGCCACTAGGTCTCTCACAGTAAACTGACCAGTTGATCTGAACTTCTCTGCTGTGGCTTTGCCCAAGTTATCAAAGCTCATGGCTTTAAGAATGACATTAGTGATACTGTCATATACTACCTGGATGTCTACGATGACCAGATCTTCCAAACCAGGCACACTGGGGAAGTACATCAGAACACCGACATGGTGGTGAAGAAACCACAGAGCTGTTTTGGTCTCGTAGGGTGTCATATTGAACATTGTGGACAACTCTAGGCAAGTGTCCATGCTGGCTGTCCTCACCTCTCTCATACGAAGACACAAACTGAACAGAAGCCACACACCTGGAATTTTCAGCTTCTTAAAGTGCTTCTCTATGGCTTTTTCTAGCACTTGGCGAATGTTGACCACTTCTTCTCTTCCCCCTTTCATGTTGTCCATGGAGATCACAAGCTTGTCTTCTGAAAAGAACTGAACCACTCCTTTGTGGAAGAAGTCTGTGTCTCGAATGACTTGTTGTAGCTGCTGGTCAAAGCTAGCCACATATTCCTCAGACACCTTGTCTCTGTGAGTACCCACAATGTAGGCCACAGACTTGGAGGAGGTCAGGATGTCTTGCATGTCTGAACTTCTGGTTTCTGCTAGACTCATGCTATTAGTCAAGGAATTGGAGCAAGAGATGCTGGAAAGACAAGAGAGAAGCATCTCTTCTAGCGTGACAGTAGACTGCTCGTGTTCTGTAGTCTTACCTGAAGATGTCTCATAGTAGACTGGAAAATGACTCTTCAAGTCACACTCGTAACTGAAGAACAGCAAGTAGAGGCCAGGTCCTATGGTGAGTGCTGGTAGCATGTCCATCATCTCAGGCTGACCTCCTGTGTCTTCCATCCTCAAATAAGCTCTGAATGAACGCTTTACATCTCTCCAAAGCTCAGATTTCTCGCTAACTTCTTTGAAGAGTTGATTGATTTCTGGAATATCCCGAGGTCTTCGAGTGCGTGTTAAACTTTGTTTCACAGCATTCAGCTTTGTTATGAACTTTTGTACCAGACCAGGTTTAGGCTCTTGTATTGGAGCTGGATTACTGACTACTGGAGCAGGATTACTGACTACTGGAGTAGGATTACTGACTTGAGAAGGAACTGTACTGGCAGTAACATCTCCTGCAGATTTTGCTGGTGCTGGTTGCTGTTCCATTTTGACTGGAGTAGCTTGAGATTGTATACTGTCTACAAAGTTATGTAAAAGCATTCGTGCTTCATCAGTGAGACTGTGTACGGCTGACCACTCTCTTCCAGTGATCACTGCAGTGGTGTCTGTCAGACCCTGGACTATTGTGTCATGGCCGCACTCCACTGTTCCTGTGCTGGCCTGAGGCTGGTCTGCTTCTCCAGCAGATACAAGATCTTCTATTTCTCCCGTAAAGCGACGACGTGCTGTTGTTTTTCCTTGTCGTGGTATACCTAGGAACAGAAACTTGAGGAATAGCATTTCTAGGACATCTTTAGTAGAGATGAAGTGGCGATAAGCATGAATGTATACATCATCTCCTACAACAAGAATTCAATGTTACGTCAAAATACTTCCTCTACTAAGACAATATGCCATCCTAAATTTATAGTCCTTGAAGGCTACAAACTGGTAAGTACACTTGTAAAGATTCATTGATTATGGATAGCCTGAGGCTTGATTCTTTGTCTAACATACAAGCAGACTTTCCTTATCTGATGGTGGCTATATAAATTTCACATTCAGAGAAGCTACATATAATTGCAGTTCTATACTTCAATACTTATGTAAACTCAACTGCTCGTGGAAGATATTTAGTGAATGGAATGATGGACTGCACTTAGCTAATTCATGTTTACTTTATGTTTCTATTCCCATTCACACATTCCAACAATAGTCTCTCACTCAGATATATAACCAGCAAGTTACTTCGATTTAGTCAGTCAGTATTTTATTCCATTTACTAAAAACATAATTCTTGAGAAGACTTCATAGTGGACCTTATCCACAGTATGAATCCCTCTCAGTTGTTGTGCTGAAACTCAATGACCTCTTTAGGTTTGACTTTCCATTCACTTTTGCCAGAACAAGACGGAAATGAAGTTGCTACAAAGCTAGGATGCACATGTATCAGAAAATTTAACACAGGAAGAAAGGAAGTTTCTACATTAGAGATGTTTATTAAGATGTCAACACTATCCTCTATTTCTCTTAACTTTTGAGTCAATTAGTTGTATGAGTACATTGAGAATGTTAGTCTGAAACAATTAGGTATCTACTCAGACTGTATAGTTTGAAAAATTATATTATACTGTTAGAAGTTTTGGAAGGACCCAGACAATCATATATCACTCTGAATGATAACTAATATACTAACTTGTGCAAGTTAGGAGTGCAGTAGCAAAAGGTAGTTTTTTTCTCCCATAGTTTCCCTCTCCTGCACTCTTTCTTCCTGAGCCATCCTAATTCTTCTTTTAACCTTATGGATTCCCTTCTCCTTCTTTGTCTACCTCTCTTGCTGCTCATATCGCTGTCTTTATGTGTATTTTCTTTTTAATTTTTTCATTGAATTAGTAACATCAGTCAGCCTAATCACACCTGCTTTGACCCTTGCACTCTCCTGCTTCTCTGCCTTTCTTATACCCATGATTAAATTCAATTATAATATCTTTGTCTGGTTCATACTCAATTACATTTATATATCAGGACACTCTCACCACGTGTGATTTACTGCCACAATAAAAAATTTTGTTGGACATTTTATACAGCAAAATACATCCTTAGTCCTAACATTCTTACCTATGAAAAATGCCTGAATTTGTTCACTGAGTTCAGTCAAACCAATATTCCTCAGGACATGCAGTAAGTGTCCATAAGTGGGAGAGTGATGACTGTTACCCCTAGACCACTGGGCAATCACTTCATGTATGTAAAGAACTGGATTTTCTTCAAACTCAGGCAATCTAGTGTTTACTCCAGATAAGGTGGCTAGCTCAGAGTGTTTGTTGGCTAGGTCAGGAACTATCTGAATGCCCATCACCTCCTCAAGCCTGGAGAGGATGTTGGATATGAATTTGTTGTCTGGGTGAAATGAAGATTCTACACAATAAAAAAAAAATATAAACAAATAAAATAAAGATGGATATTAGTAATACGAGAATAATTAATTTGCCCTTGAATTATTGTGTTTATACTACCTTAGCCCTTTCACCAGCAAGATTTAGGATGACCAGATTAGTAACATGATAATATATAGTTTATATAATACACTTGTGTTCAGTAACAACGACGACGGCAGGGTGTATTCATGAATAATTCATGAACTGAGCCTTGCAAAGGGTAAAGCATCATCACATTCAGTAGATGGCGATTAAGGAAATGAATTGGAATAGAAACGACAAGTAATTATAGTTAAAAGTTGAAATCAGTGAGGCACGAACGGAGAAGGCAATAGTATCACAAGACTAAGTTCACAATCATGAAAAGGACAGAAAGCCTGGAGAAGCAGGAGATTTAGACAAAGAGGAGAAGACAATTCATGATTGACTCGAGAAGAAAGAGTTGAATAGAAGATAGGTTAAGAAGAGCTAAGATGACCCACAAAGAAGGAGAACACAAAATAAGTATTTTTAGTTAGGCTAATGTAGGATTTCTTTAATTGTGTTTATAATAATCTTAACTACATATTCACTACATTAAGTAATACTAGTTATCTGGGGTCACACAATAGCTAATTTCAATGCTAAGTTAATGCAGTTATTAAAAGTGATAATAATTGTGCTATCAAATAATTTAATGACTTTGTACCAAATACAATGTGATAAGGTTATACCAACACAGTGCAGTGGCCTTAATTTATTAAGTTTTAGTGCCAATGAGATATCGGCAGCATTTGGAAGCTGAAATATTTAGTATTGTATTTGTCTATGTTTAAGGGTGATCAATCTTATTTTATCAATAAATTAAACAATTCACCTGATACCATTACTCTGTACACTCCAGATTCATGAGCAACGACAATATCTCCAGAGGGAAGTGCTGCAGCAGAAGTGAAATCAGAGTATAGAATAAGATCCTCCAAGTTAGCAACTTCTATCCAGGACTGACTCGAACTTCCGTATCCTCGGATAGTACCTCTACCGTTAATGTTGACAAGACGAGAGACGTACGATATTGTAGCTGTGAAAACATCCGGTGCCTCAAACATTTTCCATGATGAAGGCTGCAAGGATTCGCTTGATGAAACGAGTGAGTCAACATTGCAGCTGTAAATAGTGTTAGTGTAGCTGTCTGTAAGCACTACTTCATCTTGGTGGAGAGTGGAGGCCATACTACAGCACGGTTTAGGAAGTGGAGCCACAGAATGCCATTTATTTTTTACTAGCACTTCCACATCATCTAATTTCTGGTAACTAGCGCCATATCCACCAGCTACCACTAACGCTTCAGGTGACACTGTCCCAACTGACGACGTGCAATATCGCTTGCTTCTCATACGAGGAAGTGATGGCTGCCACTTCTCACCTGTATCACTGGTGAACACTAGGTCAGTGGGTTCCCCAGTAGAGGGATCTCTCCCACCAACTGCAGCAAACTGGGACTTGTAGGTTGTTAGGGACATGTGTTGGTATGGTAATGTGGCAGTGGTCCATGAGTGGAGGTCAATGGAGGAGATGTGGAGGATGTCGTGTGCCTCAGATTGTGTCAGTACAGCTACTGTGTCATGAAGAACAGCACATAAGTATGGCTTGTAGCCCCTCCATGCTCGGCAATGTTCCCAGTGGACCGTTGCTAAAGGATGTAGTAAGTCAACCTGAACAAACAAGGGTCAATAGTGAACGAAAAATTCTGTAGAATATGACATCTATGATAGCGAAATAGTCTGCCTAGCTACTAATCCTTTATGTCAATAATAATAATAGGCTTGTGTGTCAGTAATGACGACGACGGTGTGTATTCATGAATAATTCACGAGCTTGTACGGCTTGGTAAAGCGTCATTATCTTATGATAGGTAAAGTGTCGTCACATTCAGTAGAAAGTGCTGGTTATTTCTAAAAGCAGGTGTAATAGACCATGGAAGGCAGCGTAAGTTTCAAAAAGGAAGGTGAAAGTATGAAAGAGAAGGTAAAAGGCGACTAACAGTAACTCAAAAGCGGGTGGAATCGGCAAGGTAAGGCGGGGGTTAGTTTCCAAAAGGAAGGCGAAAGTACGACATAGAAGACAAAAGTTTCGCAAAGTATGACAGAAATTCAGAAGCAGGAGAGATAGACAAAGGAAAAAGGGACTCCATGACTCAAGAAGAAGAGCTGAAGAAAGGAGAGGTGGGATATAAGAAAAACTCAGATAGTTCAGAAAAAAGAGAGCAGGAGAGGGAAACTTATGTTACCTTAGAGAATGATAACTGAGCAAAATAACTTGTGCTACTGCATTCTTACTGTGCAATACATTAAGCACCACTATGTGGCGGGGTACTTGCTAGTGTCAATAATTCATATACAAAATCACTTGTGGAAAATTCGGGTTTATGCAATCACATAAATAAATAATATAAAGCTATAGAATCCTCAAGACAAGATTATTAGCTATAAAAATGAAAGCCTTTACTGAAAGTATTTGTCTATACATGCATGCAATGACCAGACCAAGCATGTACTAAACTAGATCGTGTCTGTTACAACTGGCACACACTTCCTTACCTTGCCTGTCTTTTGTGTATCTGCCATGACTTCAGTCTCTCACTCTACTGACCTGCACAGTCACTATAAATCAATAGTGCATAACAGCATTGACCAATAAATTAGAGTGCATACTAGTGGTGTGCTTGAGCACAAATGGCGAGCGAGCCTTAAACTACACTATTGTTAAACGATTGATTTTAACAACTAACACTCAAGCTACTAAAATAAAGTTGAGTTTTTAAATTACGTATATGCTGTAAAGGGGATTCAATGCCATAGTAACCGCTCCCCACAACTGTTTGAATTGAAAAAGAAGCAACAAAATCAAGTCACGTTATTTAAAATTTTCTTTGTGATATTCTTAATAGTAGTTGTAACGCACAATACTTTCACACAACTGAACATACCTACGCAAGACTTTTCTTTGTGGTTCGTCTAGTGGACAATGAATTTTCAAGTAAATACTGTTGCGTAGGGCTTATAACTGTGACAAATAGCGTATTAACTTACCACCGCCACTAACTCGAATAGAAATGGAGCTCCCATAAGTTTTAGCTGCACCCGCGAAAGAATTCAAAGCGGTAAACAATTCAATTTCTAAGGAGACACGGGTAATGATCGCTAAACCGGAGGATTCTGTTTAGTGAAGTTTGGGACGGGGTCGAACACAGAGCGAACACACTAAAATACACAAGGGTCAAAGGTCAAAGTACAAATGACATACATCCACCCACAAACACACATCCCCGATTTTCAATTGCGTCACCCTGAGAGTGTCTCGCTTGCTACGCTCGCTCACCAATCATTATCTAATAACAGTAGGCATAAAAAATTGCCCATATTGAAGTACGGCATAACCATCCAGTCTGGCTGTGAGGGTTGTAGACGTACACACAGTAATGGTCATGTGTTTGTATACTTGAAGGATTAGCTAGTTTATGGATAGGTGCTCTAAGATTTATAGTTTTCTGTAGGCTTGATTTGAGAATGGTAACAGGGGCGTTCACCAGTAACCCCTTTTTCAAACTAATATCCGTAGCTCGTTGTAAAGATGCGGGCTAATATTATATATTGGTCCTTTTTTACTGTAATAAGATCAAATATTTTAGGCTGCCTTTTAAATTGGTTAACTAAATTGTCACGATACAGTCTGAACACTGCCATAAAACCATGTTAGCGCGTGGTTATTACGGCATTGAAACCCTTTACCATAAATATGTAATTTAAAAACTCGTCCTTTTATTGAAGAAGCTGGAGTGTTAGAAGTTAAAATTAATCCCATAATAATACTGGTAACTAACTAGACAGGCTCGCTTGCCATTTGTGCTCACGCCAACACTATTAAATGAGAAAGTCGAAAAGGGCATAGCCAGGGACATTTCATAATAAGTGGAATTGGTGGCTGACAGTTTATGTCACTGACTTCCTCCGGAAACAATTTTAGTGCCACACAACTTAGTGCACAAAAGCTGGGAAACAATGTCACATAAGTAAGAAATAAGTCATCTTAACAGAAGACAAAACAAAAACATACAAACAAGCAAAAATCAAACAAACAAAAATGGCGGGCTCTAAATAGAGGAAGAAGAAGAGTAAATTCAACTGCAAAAGATATACTGCGTGCCGCCAGAGTTCTGCAAGACGCTATCTTGAGGGCTCATCTTCAATCAAGAAATACTTTGGTACATACACACGGCATTGATAGATGGACTTGAGTAATCTATGATATCACTCGCAAAAATGATTACATATACATAGCTGTTTTTTTTAGTTAGAGCATGTGTAAACATGGTGTGGATCGAATTGAAAGGGCATGCCAGGGATTTTTCCTTTTATACCCAGGGGAAGGAGTTCAGAATCTGCAGGGTTTCATACAGAGGGGATCCCCCCCCCCCACCCCCCCCCCCCCCCCACCCCAGAATTTCATGAAATAAATTAATAATATTTATTACTTAATGGTATTCTGTGATTTTGTTGTTTGTATAATCTAATTATATGGTGAAGGTTCACTTGAGTTAATTGAGGTCCTTCAATTTCAATTGAGGTCCTTCAATTGCAATACACATTAGTCTTCCAAGATTGATGTCACTAATTCTAGACCCGAGACAATTTTAATCGCTTGCCAATTATTCCTCTAATTGTCATCAAAAAACAGCATCGTTTAATCTGCACTTGAGTGCCATGACAGAGTGCTGAGAGCGTACACAGTGCCTAGCTTAACAAAACTTGTGAGCGAGAAATACACATGCTCAAACTGTTCTCTTCATTGCACTGAACTAACTATCCAAACAAAGACAACCAGTCCAATCTACAATTACATCAAAGCTAACAAATCAATTTAAAGAAACTTATTAGTATATTTCTAAGTACTGTCACTTGTTTTTACTATTACACCCCTTACCGGCAACTTCAGCCTGTTATATCCTTGAGTGTGAAGTTGGAGTTCACGACCCACATGGAATGTCAACTCATTAGGAAAAAGCTAAATTGAGGCATAGTGTAAGTTCTATTCCATGGCGCACTAAAACACCCTACAGAGCAACCACACATGATATTGATAGTGGCCTTGTGAGGCTTCCCGGGAATAGCAATTTTACTGTGGTCACTTTGGGCAGGTACTGCTCAACACTGCCAGTGCTTTAATATATTATGTAAGATAAAATCTTTGTTTACAATGATTGAAGAGGAAGCAAGGGGTAACATAATTGAGGAGTAGAGATATTTGTTGTTTATATGTATGTGGATGGATGGATATCATTTCATACTTTGACCCTCACATTTTTTGTGTGTGCTTGGTGGTCAACCCCGTCCCCATACTTAACTAAACAGCATCCATTTGTTTATCGATCTTTACCTGTATCATTCAAGAAAACCTTTGAATTTGGTTGTTGGCATACCTGATTTTTAATGAGTTTTCCCCCAGTTTTATTTTTGTGTGTTAAGCTGCTGCAATGCATTCAAAAATGGTCTCTGGAAGTCAGTGGGTGACAAAATCTGGCGGCAGCCATCTTTCACCACTAGTCATGAAATATGTCCCGGCTATGCCAGAAATGTTTGTCAAATAGAAAGAGAAACCATACCTCTAGACAAAGTGATGAAAGAAAAATCTTGTGTCTACTTAGGAGTGGACGGTATTTCGATATTTAGTCGTTATATTCGGTATTGCCAAATTTATTTGGTTAGGTATCGCCAGTTTTGAGCACTAGAATCACTGCATAAAACCTGAAGAATTTCCCCCCCCCTTTTTTTCCCTCATATGGCTGGGATTGAACTTGCTACCTTTGATCTGTAGCCCAGGACACTCACAACTAATCCACCTGGAGCAAAAAAATTCATGCCAAGGCTGTTGGAAGACCATTTTAACCTAATTCTTAGCTTTTTTCTGAATTACTTTTGTTTCTTCTTTCATTTCCTTTCATTGTTTTCTTTTCTCCATTTTTTTGTGTTTTCTCCTTTGTTCATTCTCTCTTCTTTCACTTTTGATCCCTAATCTTAGCTCTTGCCCCTCTGCCATTCCTTGCTTGTATGCTTCTGCTGAACAAAAAGTTAAAGCTGAAATTGTTAGCCCATGATGTTTTTACTTTACTATCATTGTTGTAATTAAACCTAAATGTAGTCAATAATTAGTCGTATCGTGATAACTTTTAGTCAGTTAGTCAATATTTTTAAAATCTGATATCGTCCACTCCTAGTGTCTACCATACATAAAAGAGTTGAGTGAAAAAATTGAAAGAGCAGTCAGAGGTTTAGACATCAAAGTAGTATTTCTCACAAACCAAATTGTAAGAAGGCAGCTATCGAAAATGAAGACTTCCAGACACAAACATGAGACCAAAGGAGTTGTGCATTTCATCCGATGTGAATGTGGATGTGTCTACATAGGAGAGACAGGGAGAACGCTCAAACAAAGAATCACTGAACACAAGCGAGCAGTCAAACATCAAGACAAGAACAATGGCATAGCAGTACATGTACAGTCAATCAAACATGAAATCATTTGGGAAGAGGAGACTGTGTTATGCACGGTACAACATTGGACCAAGAGAAAAATGAACAAAACGCTCCACATCACGGCAAGCACACACTTCATGAACTTAGACAGTAAAATAACTATGGACTCGGGCTGGGATATAGTCTAGTGTACAAACAATCACCTTTAATCATCACCCCTTTCTAAAATGTCTCATCACAACCTCTTTGTCACATACTGGCACTTTCACTTTAAAGGGGAGTAGGAAGCTAGATAGAATTGGTGCGGCCACTATAACCACACCCACTCATTTATTCAAGTAATGAATAGAAAAGAAAATACATTGGTTTCTTTTTATCAAATGAACTAAAGATTTTTAGTTTATGTCCAGCTAAGCTATTCAAATCCACTGTAACCACACCAATATTTCAGAACAAGCCTTTTTTTTTTTTAATTATATTACAAAGCAAATTATTTTTTTTTTGTAAATAATCATTGTTCATGTCAAATAAATAATGTTAAATTATAATTATAGCTGTTATGTAGAGTGTATATTATTCAGGGGAGTAGGAAGCCAGATCGTATTAGTGAGGCCACTATAATCACACCCACCTAACCACACCCACTCATTAATATACAGTGTTTTTTACTAAATAAACCAAAGTGTTTAATTCTTTGCTCTGCTATCTGATTAATAAATTCAAGTGCCACTGTAGTCACATAAAAAAAAGCCAGTACAAACTATCATTTAATTATAATGATTTTTATAACAATCAGTAGGTTCATGTCAAATAAATAATGTTAAATTGAAGTTATAGCTAGTTGAGTGGACGATATCAGACTTTGAATATATTGACTGACTAACTAATTATTGACTAAATTTTGAGGTTTAATTACAACAATGATAGTAAAAATATCATGGGCTAATAATTTCAGCTTTAACTCTTTTTCAGCAGAAGCATACAAGCAAGGAATGGCAGAGGGGCAAGAGCTAAGATTAGGGATCAAAAGTGAAAGAAGAGAGAATGAACAAAAAATGGCGAAGAAAACAGGGGAAAAAAGAAAATAATGAAGGGAAATGAAAGAAGAAACCAAAGTAAGAACAACAAAAAGGTGGGGGGAAGAGAGAGAAAAAAGCTAAGAATAGGTTAAAATGGTCTTGGATTAGTAGTGAGCGTCTTGGGCTGTAGATCAAGGGTAGCAAGTTCAATCTTAGCTGTATGGAAAAAAAGAAAAGGAGGAAAAAAAGGGAAATTTTTTTCTTTGAGTGTTTTTATGCGGTGATTTCTAGTGGTAGTTCAACAACTCTGACAGACAACGACCACGAGATCAGGTAAAGAGTAAATAAAAAGACACGCCCCTATTGGTTAAAATATTGGTGAGGCCATGGCCTCTTGGCTGCACCCGTTCCGACACCCCTGTTATTGTATAGCTAATATAGCTACTTGGACACGCAAAAAAACAAAAATTTGACAGAAAAAAACAACAACACTTTAAAAAACTGAATTTATTCATAATTTACAAATGCCTGCCTTTTGTGGCAGACACAGCTTTATTTTCTTCAAGTATGTGTAGCAAATAACTAAATGGGAAGACTTCTAATAGTTCAAAAATGGCCGTTTAGCAAACCAACAATGCAAAGACCTCTGAACCACATTTGTTTTTCCAGAAGATCACTTTGGAATAGTAAACGAAAGACCAGGCTGGTTCGGAGTTTCCTAAGTAATCTTCCAAAAGGCTCGATATTAGCTATTTAATCCTGGAAGAAGTCATTCGACTGCTCGATTTCGACCACCCAAGTGTGACAACGAACACCACGAGACCGAGATCAGGTAAACATTAGAAAAAATAATCGACACGCCCCCTTTTTGTAATATTGGTGCGGCCATGGCCGCTCCCGTTCCGACGCCCCTGCTTTATGCCACACCTTAGCTAAAGATCGCTCTCTCTTGTCAGTTCCAGTACACCTGAAAAGGACCAAAACTTTTTGAATTATAAATCCTTTACATCATTCAATTGCTGAATAATATAATTGTGCAAGCGAAGCAAGACTCTCACTAACGGGTCTCAATTTGAGATTTTGGTATATATATATATATATTATATGGCACAAAGAGGTCAATGCATGTCCATCCCCGGAGGCTACTCAAAAACGTAAACATTAGCGCGGGCGCAATAAATTAGGGTGAAAAGACTTTGAAGTAATATTAGGAAAAGAAAATAATGGCAAAGTGCTACAGAGGCAGAATTGGAGAGACGTTCGCAGTTAGGTCTTCCAAAGTTAGACGAGCTCATTTATTCTTTTAGCAGTGGCAGTAAGTTAACTTCGTCAGTGCACTGTTCATCATAGCTATACACCTTATGTAATAGATTTGTTCTTATTTATCCGCAGTCCAATAGTCAAGTCACTAAGATAATACAACGTAATGCTATATCTACTATAGCTCTGGTGGAATAGAGCATATTGAACGAAGTGTATTATGTAAAGGTGACTAGCTTGAACGAAAACCGTTAGTTTATCGATCCTTACCTGTATCATCCTTAGACCTTTGATTGCTTACCCCTTGAAAATCTATTGTCCAATAGTCAAGTCACGAAGAGAATACAACACAGGTCTTGTGTTGGCATATCCAGTGTACAAGTATGTATAAAAGTGTTGTGTGTTGCTAAAGAATAGCAATAAACTAAACAAAATCTTTTTAAGTAACAAAAAGTATTAGCAGCTAGCATTCATATTCAAATTTCAGTTCGATCAGCTCGCTCGCCATTTGTGCTGAAGCACATCACTAGTATTTCTGATTATCCAACGTAGTATTGAGCCTCTACTCTTTAACTATGTAAGATTGATGTAATATACAATTGCTGCTCTACTGTTGAGAACATGATTGCATGCAGTTCTATTGAGCCAGCACTCTTAAGCTATTGAGCTCTCAAAATATGAGCAAGGAACGTTTAATTTAAACAATGGTGTGTTGGAGCTGGGCTTATGAGCAATCAGGGGGCTGAGTTATCTGTGTTCACAATAAGAGGTAGTCATTTACAAGGACATGGGCTGGAAAATGTTCATAATGAAAGAGCACCAACTGGATTCAGAACCAGCCTTCTACTATTAGAAGACCGATTTTAATGAGGAGAGCAAGTTTTGTTTTTATTGTTACACAATTACAGCACGAGGTAAAAATGACTAGCGTTCAGTCAACACATTCAACTTACCCACGAAATCAGTGGAAGTGCTTGCTAACTGCCTCCGAGGATCTCTCAGAACAATTTCTACCAGCGTACAAGGGTGTCTGAATGTAAAAGGTACGTGTACGTACACACAATACAAAGAGAGTGTACGTATGTAGTCTCGCAAGCCAGACCTTTGCCGACCCCTTACCGCTGGGGTCGGCAAAGGTCTGGCTTGCGAGACTAGTACGTATGTTGTTACGTTCGTGTGTGTGTCGGCTGATTCTGACCCCTCCCATCCTGAGACACCGCGGCCTCTTTTGCCCTAAAGATGTCTTCCGATGATGTGAGTTCCGAAATTCTCGTTCTTAAAGGGTACGAAAAAGAATTAGTTGCTCTGTTGGAAAAGTTTGGTGCACTACAACTGAGTGAAATCCTTCGTAGCAGAGGTCTCTTAGATGCCGAAACTTATAAAAACTTGATCCGAATCAATCAGGACAATCTCGAGCAAGAGTTATTGGTGAGATACCTTCTTCAAATTATTAACAAATATGTAGCAGTTGACAAGGAAAAATTCTCGACCTTTATTGATATTCTAGTGACCATAGGTTGGGAGGGTGTAGGCAGGAAGCTACTCAGAAGTATGTTGGTAAGGGAACGTCAGGGTAGTGTATGGCCTGCAGCTAGTGGTATGGGAGAGTATATTTTTTGTGAATTGAACATCCCAGTGCTTACTACCATGTTGTCTGATAAAGTCTCAGATAAATGGGAGAGTTTAGCAATGGAGCTGGGACTGAGTGAAAGTGAGAGGGAGGAGTGTAAGGCTGAGACTTCAGATGCAAGCAGGCTATGCAAGGTTATTATGATGTGGATCAGAAGCAGCTCCATATGCTCGACTTGGAGCAATCTTGAAAATGCATTACAAAGCAGTAGAGTTGGCTGCTCTGATATAGGAACTGGCTTGAAAGAAAAGGTTTGGGCTCAAATTTCCATTGGGAAACAAATTGGTGGTAAATTGGAGCCCGTGTGTCAGTCCAGCAATGCTGCAATAGCTAGTGGTGAGGCTGCACTGGTAGGGTTTCAGGTATCTTCTGACATCCTGGTAAAGTATCAGTGGTCTAAGAATAACAAGTCACTATCTGATAACAAGGTGTATTCTGGAACACAGTCTCCTTTCTTATTCATCAGCAATTTTGACTTGCAAGCTGAAGGAAATTACAAATGTCATGCCAGTAGAGCAGATGAATTCATCTCTTCAGATGAAATTACTTTATTAACGAAAACACAACCCAAAATTTTAGAAATTATTCAGAGTAGGTATTCAGCCTTATCTGAAATTTCACATCCTTGGTCCTCAATTCCTTTCAAAGGATTTATAAATTTGGTTTTAGTCCAAAATAGTGATATCTCAAAATTTGACTACACCATACGTGGTGATGCATATGAGATTATTGGGGCTAAAGAAAGAATTGACTACAGAGAAGTGTTTGGTAGATATAAGAGTGGAGGCCTTATAATAGTGACTGGTCGACCTGGTTGTGGGAAAACGACACTGATGAACAAGATTGCTAAAGACTGGAGTGAGAAGAGTTCTTTATTAGGAGCTACCATAGTGATTCTTGTTCCACTAATGCTAGTTAGCCATAAAGAGGACTTGAGTTTGTTTGATATTGTTGAATTAGTTGTTGGTAAACATCGAGTAAAGGAATACATGTCAGAAATAGAGCACATCAATGGCAAGAATGTATGTTTTTTATTTGATGGCTTAGAAGAGTTCAGAGTTCATCCGTCATCTATAATATCCCAGCTTATAAACAAACAAGTGCTGCCTTTAGCTATGGTCATTGTAGCCTCTGATCCCAGGGTTGCCTCTATTGTGAGAAGTAACTGCCCTAACAGTCACTGCATCGAAATTGTAGGCTTTACAAAACAACAAATCGAGGCGTACATTTATTCTTATTTTAATAATGACAGGGATGCCCGTAATCTGGTAGCATTACTACACAATCATGTGAATGTGCTTGAAATGTGTTATTTACCTGTCCATACTCAAATGATTTGTTTTATTTACAGTCAAGTTGGAGAAATCTTCCCACATACTGAATCTAGCATTTATGAGCTTTTGGTACTTTTAATTCTTAAGAGAATGCATCATGGTGAAAATTTGGAGCCAGTAATAAATTCCTTGCAGTCTCTAACTGGTGAACTCAGAAACTTTTTTTGTGCTATTTGTAAAATAGCATTTGATATGACTGTTGAATCCAAACAACACTTTAAGGAGTCTGATTGTGACACCTCAATCTCCTCCCTCTTGAATACAGGGCTATTAGTTTCTATTTCCAGCTCAACAAGTTTGTATCAGACAGATGATGTGTATGCATTCCATCATCTTGCCATACAGAAGTACTTGGCGGCCCAACATTTAGCTTCTCTTGATGTTGAAAATCTAGACAAAGCTGTTGACGTTCTAGGAGACAAAAATTCCATGGATTTGGTCTGGATATTTTATTGCGGGATATCAAAAAGTAACTTTGAGATATTGAAAAAATTATTTGCGACCAAAAGTACGGAGTTTAAAGTACGTTGTGCGTTTGAATCACAGAACATTGTAGCTTGTAAGCAAGCCTTGGAACCTCATACTAACACTCTCTCTTTCAGTAATGCCTATCTTTTGCCGACAACTTTTCTTGCTGCTATTTACGTTGTTTGTAATTCTGAATTTGATATAACAAATTTAGCATTTCTCCAATGCTATTTGGATACAGCTGGAATGACTGTATTGGTAGATAAGCTTAATAATAGAATTTGTAACAATATCAAATTCCTAGGAATTAATGATTGCATATCAGAGCCTGGCTGTCTCAACATGCTGTTAAAAAACCTAACAAGTTTGAAGACTCTTGACTTGTTGAAAACAAATTTAAGATCAGAAGACATAGAGATACTGACAGAGGATGTCAGTTTACCTCATTTGACTGACCTGATGGTGCAACTACCTGCAGAACACACTTCACTCAGTCTTTTGAGTTTCAACTCTGAGCAACTTGAGTTAGTTAGGTTCGAGTGTCCCATGTCTGTATCTTACAAAGAGAGTTGTCGATATAATATTATGGCTAATACATACTTTCCTGACACGACTAATTTCAATCTAGACCACAATATGCTATTTTACTGCAACATTTTGTTCCAGTCCATTACTATGAGTAAATGGGTCAATTTGTGTTCCAAACTTGTATTGATAAATTGTGGAGTAAGAGACCAAGACTTGCAGTTGCTGGCTGATTCCATGGCTGTTTTCACAAAGCTAGAGATATTCCATCTAGACTTTAACAGCATAACTTCCAAAGGCGTAGCTTTACTTTGTGATTACTTAAAAAATTGTTCAGAGCTTAGAGTTTTTTCAGCTCACTGTAACCAGATTGACGATTCAGGAGCTCTAGCTTTACTGGATGCATTGGTGCAGGTAAACTTTATGGATTTACAAGGTAATCCTATTACAGATAAAGGTCTTACGAATTTATCTGAGGTATTGAAAAATCGGGGTAAAGATTTAGAATTCTATGTTTCTATTACTTCAAGTCTTACTCCATATTCCAACCTGGAGTTCGTGCAGCAGTCCCTGGAGCTTATATATGACAGTGAGAATATGGAAGCTATATTTCGAGCTCAACAGTGTTGCAAATTCCTACCAGAAGGTGAACCAACAGATGCTGTAATGTCTATCATCACTGCTGAATTAACTGTAAAAGGTAAGAGTTTAAAATGTCAAATAATAAAGTTAGAATCCTAAACTAATCAGTAATCTTGAAATTTAATCAATGATGTATTTTAGCATTGCCTACATTTAGATTTTTGGGGAGAAAATTTAGGAGGAAAGTAATTTGGTCTAACATACAGCCAATATCCCTTGTTGGTGTGGAAATGCACTGCAAGCTTTCAATTCTAATATTGAAAAACCTAGTGACAGGAAAAGTATACAAGGGAATGTGAATTGAGTAGAAGTGTACATGGGAATGTGAAGTGAATAGAAGTATACATGGGAATGTGAAGTGTGCATGGGAATGTAAAGTGGATAGAAGTGTACATGGGAATGTGAAGTGAAAAAAAGTGTAATTTTACTATAAATTGAGTGGTGATGTAAGCACAATAGAAGTTAAATCAAACATGGTTTGCGTGACTGAGTAAAGTAACTTAGTCATAATATAAGGGAATGAATATAGGCGCATGCACATGGTTTATGAATGACTATTCTCTGTTGTGCCATGCCTTAGGCTCAGGTCAAACAATTCCACTTGATTCTGGAGCTGTTATCGAGTCCTCACCATCACCAGTGGGTGATTTACAGGAGAATCACTCACCTCTTGGTAAGCTGAAAATTTGAACTAGCTATTAGCTTTATGAATAACTGTATTAATGTATTTTATTGTTTGTCAATAAGAGAAATTTGTTCACTTAGGAATAATTAAATTTGTTATAACCAAGAAAAATTCATATCAGCATTATAACTAGTGATGTGCTTAAGCACAAATGGCGAGTGATCCTAAAACTACACTATAAATGATTGATTTTAACTTTCTAACACTCAAACTACTTAAAAAAGGTCAAGTTTTTACACTATGTGCATATAGCTAAGTAGTATGTAACACTGGACATACCGACACTAGACTTACCTTCATGGTTAGTCTAGTGGACAATGAATTTTCAAGTAAATACTGCTGCGTGCAGCTTATAACTATGACAAATAGTGCATTAGCTTACCACCACCACTAATTCTAATAGAAATAGAACTCCGGTAAGTTTTTGAGTCTTCCAGAAGATTTTTAGGAACTCCAGACCTGCCAGGTCCTTCCTTTATTATTCCAAAGCAATATTTTGGGGGAAAAAATGTAGTTTGGATGTCTGTTGGTCTGCAAAATAGCCATTTTTGCACTATTAGGAATCTTCCCATTATTTGCCACACATACTTGAAAATGTTTGAAGAAAATAAAGCTATGAAGTTCAATAATGGCTGATTCAGTTTTTTAAGTGTATGTCCAAGTAGCTATATTAGCTACTGTTCGTGGAGTCGTAATTTCCACGAGCTGGGGCATGGTCTTCGAGACTTGAGAGGTTCAGGCGAAGCAAAAATGCTGGCTTCGCCAGTGCGCGAAGGACCAGGTGTCAAGATACACTTTCCTGTCTCGGCAAAGTCAGACTCTAAGTGCGCAGCGCAGAGCAAGCAGCAAAGGCAAGCCCCTTACCCCGACAGTGTCTACGTCGCCAACGGGCGGATTGCAGGAGACAACTGCGGTGGCAGCGTGGAGTACGCACCCAAAACTAACTCAGACTTTTGACAGTACTGATGAAATCTTTTCGACAACTTACGCATATGAATTACAAGACTTATGAAAGTATGACTAGGGCATTGGTTGTGTATGAATATCATTATGCATTGAATTACATGGTAAAGGAGTCATTAATATATAAGTTCAATGTTTATAAGTCTTCAGCTTCGCTTGAGGTTACTCGGTGGGCGTGGCTTCATAGGCGTGACTTCTTCTAGTCTGGTCTGGTGGGCGTGGCTTCGTAGGTGTGACTTCCTCTTGCCTGTTCAGATGCCGTGACCTGAACATCCTGGGGAGGGGCAGAAGATGATGAGCTTCTTTTCAGAAGATCGTCTGCATGGAGAGGTATCAACCTGTGGATGGCTCGTTTAATGTTCTTGCCATGGCAGAGAAGATCTGCCGTTCTGACCTTGCCGTCATCCCCTGGATAGACTTCTATGACTCTAGCTATTGGCCAGTCTCGATAGCGCAGAATCTCGTCTTTGATGTAGACCAAGTCATCCTTCCTGATGTTGTCCACTTCTGAAGTCCACTTAGTTCGGTAGTGCAGTGATTGCAGATAGCGCTTTAACCAGTCTTTTCAGAGATCCTGGGAAAGGCGATTGACGAGAGCCCATCTTCGAAGACTGGAGATATTGGCCTTGCTAGCTTCAGCTGAGGGAGGTGACTTCAGTGGTCTGCCTATCAGGAAGTGTCCTGGTGTAAGAGTAGATTCATTGACATCTGTTGAGTAAAGTGGGACTATCGGTCGAGAGTTAAGGACGGCTTCAACTTCGGTAAGAATTGTGTACAACTCATCAAATCTTAACGGATGTGGAGTAAGTACCTTGCGCAGTAGAGTCTTCATACTCTTAACACCCGCCTCCTACAGTCCACCAAAGTGAGGCGCTTGAGGAGGTATGAAGTGCCATTGGATGGTCGCTGATGTACAATAGTGAGAGAGTGATGATCTTGTACCAGAGGAAAGAAGGAGTTGTTGAAGCTTTCGGATCTCTCGTTGTGCACCCTGAAAGTTGGTGCCATTATCTGAATAGACATGGGCAGGACTTCCCCTTCTGGCCGTGAACCGTCGGAAAGCAGCAAGAAACTCAGGTGTGGAGAGGCTGGCACAGAGCTCAAGATGTACTGCTCGTGTGGACAGGCAGATAAACAAGCAGGCATAAGACTTGATGATGACAGGACGTCGAGTGTGACCTCGCCTAATGTGGAAAGGTCCGGCAAAATCAATCCCGGTGCAATAGAATGGAGGAGAAGGTGTCGTCCTTGCCTTGGGAAGAAGTCCCATCTGTTGCTTGAGTGGTCTGGCATACGCACGCTGGCAGATAGCACAGTTGCTGCTGATCTTAATAAAGTTGCGTAGCCCCGTGATAAGGTAAGTATCTCCAATGATGGAGAGAAGTGCTGAGACTCCACGATGATAATAGGTCTGATGCAAAGTGGTAACAAGAAGATGCGTGATTTCTGACTTCAGGGATAGAGGAATGATCATTTTTGGTTGCTTAGGTGACTTGGCTTTTCGTACTCTGGTGCTGACTTTCAGGAGTTTGTCTTTGTCAAGCAGGACGTCCATGCCGGCTAAGGGATGACCTTTAGGTAACCCTCGTTCCTTCTTGAGAGCTGTGTAGACACCCTGGAAGGTCTGTTTCTGGGACAGACGTAGAAGATGCAGCTTGGCTTGGTTGATTTCCTGAGAAGTAAGGATTTCGTCGTAGGTACGTTTCCGTCTTGAGTTCCACGCATTGTAAATGAAACGACGTATCCAGGCAAGTACTCTGGTAAGATGATGGAAAGAAGAGAAATTTTTCCAGAATTCTACAGGCTGACTTGAGATTTGGATGAGATTGCAGGTAACTTTGACTTCTGGTATGGACATTGGTTGAGAGAGCTTGTTGCATGGCCAGCATGACGGTTGGTCCACAAGCCATTTGGGACCATTCCACCAGAGGGAGTTCTGAACTAATTGATTGGCATCCATTCCTCTGCTGAGAGTGTCAGCGGGATTCTGTTCTATAGGGACATGTCTCCAATGTGTGTGAGGCAGCAGCTGTTGGATGAAGGACATGCGATTGGCAACAAAGACCTTGAGTGATGAGGCAGACTTCTGCAGCCAATAGAGAACAATCATAGAATCAGTCCAGGCGTAAATTTGTCTTTGTTGACATGTAGCAACTCAGAAACATGGACTAGTAGTTTAGCCAGTAGGTGAGCAGCTGTGAGCTCGGCTCTTGGGATAGTGAGTGACTTCACAGGTAGGACTCAGTTATGAGAGAGACGAGATGGTAGAATCTTCATGAAGAATTCTCATATAAACTGCAGCTCCATAAGCAGTAGAGGAGGCATCAGAGAATCCATGAAGGGAGCGAGAGACAACTGCACTATCATTCTGTATCATTCGCCGGGGTATAGAGTAGTTGGTTATAGTAGGTAATGATAAAGTCCAATGTTGAAACTTCTCTCTGATGTCAGCTGGCACATCATCATCCCACTTCAGCGTTAGTTTCCAAAGAGATTGGAGCAGAGCTTTTGCTGGAAGGATGGCAGGCGCAAACAGTCCGAGGATGTCAAACATTCGAGCAGTGTCTGAGGCAATAGATCTTTTGGTGATTTTGTCAGTTGAGATACTGGCAGGCGTAGAAATGTAAAGGTTATCTTCGGTGACATTCCAGTGAACTCCCAGGGCCTTAGGAGCTGAGTTGGTTCAGCCAGAATGAGATCTTCAGTCTCAGTGAGGTCTTTAGGTATAAGTTGTCTGAGATCATCTGAGCTTGTTCTCCACTTTCGAAGAGTCATCCCTGCTTTGAGAAGGAGCTCGCACAGCCGTTGACGAAGTTGTTCTGCTTCTGGTATAGCCTCTGCTCCGGAGATGAAGTTGTCCACATAAAAGCCGTGGAGTATGGCCTTGGATGCTTCAGGATACAAAGAAGGGTGTGTCTCTGCCAGATGCTGGATGACTTGTGTTGCGATATAGGGTGAGGATTCTACTCCAAATGTCAGCCTCTTCATACGATAGTCCTGGTAACTGTCCTTTTCCATCTTTCATCATGAAGCGGTGCAAATCTCGATCTTCAGGGTGGAGAAGAATCTCTCTGAACATTTTTGAGATATCTGCACTGAGTCCAATGCGATGGTTGCGAAATCTTATCAGAACGTCAGCAAGCAGTGGGTAGAGATTAGGTCTGGTTTCTAGGGTGTCATTGAGCGAGCTGCCACTAGAAGTCTTGGCTGATGCATCGAACACAGCGCGAACCTTGGTGGTGGACGAAGAATTCTTAAACACACCATGTACCGGCAGATAGTAGACGTCAATGGGCTTTTCCAATTCTGATGAGGGCACTAGCTCAGCATGGTGCTATATACTCCTGGAGCACAGTGTTAAAATCCTGGAGTCGTTTCTTTCTTCGAAGAGATCTCTCATTCTGTCGGTTCTGTTGAATAGCCTGGTTGCGAGATTCCCCAAGAGGAGGAGCATCAGGGATGCGAGGTAATTTGACCATGTATCGTCCACCCAAACATAGTCTTGGTAACTGCTATCCTAGACTCTGGAAAATAGGTAAAATCTTGGGTGACACACTTGCACCTATCAATGGAACAGATCAGCAGGTCCAAAAGGCCACCCAGTTCAGAATCTGCGAGTTGAAGATCTTTCAGGGACTTGTCATTAAGTATGTCCTGTTTACTGTAGGGCGGTTGAGAAGCTTTTAGCTTTGGCATGACGGCTAACTTCAATGTAATGGCTGCAGTAGGGTCGTCCAACGATTGAAGTGTAGCTTGCACAAAGTGCTTGCTGCTGCCTTCACCATATGCTTCTTCCACAATAATGTGTTGTGGGTAGCGTTGGAGCTTGAGATGAGAAGCGAGACTTTCCGTCATGAGAGAAACACCAGCTCCAGAATCAAGTGCTGCACGAGCTGGTTGCTGTCTGTCACCATTCACAACATTGACAATAGCCGTGTCAACAAAGTGTAGATCAGGTGGTGACAGAGGAAGATCATCTTTGCTATCAGTCTGCTTGTGAGCTTTCACGAAGGAGTTGTTCACTGTCTCAGGAGTGCTGTTGTTAGCTTGTGTGTCCTTGTCCTTGTGAAGAAGGGAATGATGGCGACTACGGCAGTGTCGACAATTAAAAGGTGAGGTACACTTGTGTGTGGCATGGGAGTCAGAGAGACAATTAGTGCACCTGCGATGTTCCTTGACAGCTTTAAATCTTTGATCAGGACTGTAAGACAGGAAAACTGAGCAGCGAGAAGGTGAGTGGGTGGCGTTGCATAGAGGACAATTGCTCTTGGCAGACATTGATGGTGCAGGAGTTCGTGAGACGGATCTTGACTTCTGGGGGGCATGACATGTGAGCCAGCTGGAGTAGATTTTTGGACAGCAGGAGATGTTAAGTTGGTTTCTGTTTTGGCCATCTTATATTCCAGGGGTTTGAAGAACTCAAACATTTCTTCTAGAGTTGGAAGGTCGACATAGAGGCCGTATGCTTGGTCCATTCTTTCTTCAGACGAGTGTCAAAGTCTTCAAAAGCAAGAGCTGCTAAGAACTGAGATATGTTGCAAGCCTTGAAGGACTTGAGAGCATTGTAGTTTAACAAGAATCGTTCCCGCAGACGTCGTAGGCCTTCCCGGTCATATATATAAGTAGAGCGAGTAACCAGTTGAGGACATGGTGAGGGTAGACTATAGTGGGACTCCCAAAGTTGTTTATAAGGGCCTTCACTGCCTTATCATGTGTCTTCTCCCTCTGCATGAACAAGGACCGTATCCCTGGCGTCGTCCGTTGTCATGGCTTTGAGTAGCAAGCAGTGCTTTTCTTTGTCTGTGAGATGTTTGCCTCTAGTTTCAAGGGTAGACGAGAAAAGTTCAAAAAAGGTTCTCCAATCAGTTGGTTTCCCTGAGAATGTAGGTGGATCAATGTCAAACTTGGGTTCGTTCCTTAATGACATGAGTGGCAGAGACAGGAAGTGGTGACTTCTCGCTTGATTCCTTGTCCTTAGTTTGAGCAGCTGTTAGTTCGGCATTGTAGTAATCCAAGGTGCCGTGCCTTCAAAGCTTTCTCTTAAGACACGAACCTCATCATCCATTTGAAAACCCAAGGTATCTTGCAAGAAGGTGACTCTAGTGTTGAACTTTCCAAAGGCCTTTTCAAATACATGTGTGTTGATGGTCGTAAATTTTTCCAGGTGAGCAATGTCCCCTTTGATGGAGATGGCTTCAAAGTACAAATTCAATTTCTTGATGAGAGTGTTCAAACTGCGCTGGATGAGCTTATGCTGAGATTTTAACTCATCGGCAGCATGTTCTTCTGCCTCCATTTCCTCTTCTGTGGCGGCTTTGTCAGAAAAGAGAGTTTCATACTGGCTTTGAAGAACATTATGAAGATGTAACTCTTGCTGGAGATCCTCTTTAATGTTTAGCAAATTTTGGGATTCCAGGTCACGCAGGGGTTGTCTTTGGAGTTCTTCATTTCGAGCTCGGAATCTGGTGATTTTTCCACGTCGATAAGAGCGCTTAGACTTGACGGTGTCCAGAGAAGTGAGTTTACGAATGGAGTCGATCGCGTCTATCATGGAAGAAACGAAGTGAATAAATTTAGACAGTTCTGTTACAAGCTGGTTTTAATTCTGAGGTGAAACCTTATTAGGTGAAATCTAGCCAGAGTAACAGAACCGTCTTACCAACAATAGTATTGTAGGTCGAAGTTTGCGGGAGGAAGAATGTAGAGACAGTAAGGGTCGTCCAGACTTGGAGTGAGATACGCGTAGCTTGAGCAAAAGTGGAGCTGCCGCTGGATCGTCGATATCTGGCTCGAAGTACCAATGTTCGTGGAGTCGTAATTTCCACGAGCTGGGGCGTGGTCTTCGAGACTTGAGAGGTTCAGGCGAAGCAAAAATGCTGGCTTCGCCAGTGCGCGAAGGACCAGGTGTCAATATACACTTTCCTGTCTCGGCAAAGTCAGACTCTAAGTGCGCAGCGCAGAGCAAGCAGAAAAGGCAAGCCCCTTACCCTGACAGTGTCTACGTCGCCAACGGGCGGATTGCAGGAGATAACTGCGGTGGCAGCATGGAGTACGCACCCAAAACTCAGATGTTTGACAGTACTGATGAAATCTTTTCGACAACTTACGCATATGAATTACAAGACTTATGCAAGTATGACTAGGGTGATAACATCATTGGTTGTGTATGAATATCATTATGCATTGAATTACATGGTAAAGTGTCATCAATATATAAGTTCAATGATTATAAGTCTTCAGCTTGGCTTGAGATTACTCGGTGGGCGTGGCTTCATAGGTGTGTCTTCTTCTTGTCTGGTCTGGTGGGCGTGGCTTCGGAGGTGTGACTTCCTCTTGCCTGTTCAGATGCCGTGACCTGAACAGCTACAATATACTCTACACAATAGCTATAACTTCAATTTAACATTTATTTGGTATGAACCTACTGATTGTTATAAAAAAGCTATGAAGTTTAAAAAATGGCTGATTCAGTTTTTAAGGGTATGTCCAAGTAGCTATATTAGCTACAATATACTCTACACAATAGCTACAACTTCATTTTAACATTATTTATTTGGTATGAACCTACTGATTGTTATAAAAAATCGTTTGCTTTGTAATATAATATAAGTATAACACAGTAATAGCTTGTACTGACTATTTTTGGAGTGATTACAGTGGCACTTGAATTTATTCGATACACAGAGCATAGACTTAAACTCTTTGGTTCATTTGATCAGAAAACCACTGTATTGTAATGAGTTGGGTTTGGTTAGGTGGGTGTGTTCATAATGGCCACACCAATACGATCTGGCTTCCTACTCCCCTGGAAATGGCAATAACAATATCTGTCTGCAACTTCAGTGTGCTAATACTTTTTAGCTTACCTCGCTCTTGGACAATTGGACAATAGGACAATATCCTGTGGCATTCTATGATTGTGTTTGGTGTAGTCCTGCTAACTTCTTGATTGATACTGCTTTATTTTAGGCTGACATCTTTGTTATGGCGAATTTTTTATTGTGGTATTAAAACCCTTTACCTGACGTAATAAAAAACTGCCTTTTTTTTAGTAGTTGTGAGTGTTTGTGGTCAAAAGGTACTGGTAATTCAGATAGTCAGAGACTACTGAAAATACCAGTACTCGGGGAATTGAGGTAAGAAAGTAGTTATATATTTGTTAGATAAAGTATATAATAGTCACAAAGCTACATACTTATACTATATGGACTGATAGATTCTTTTGAAGTGTTTCGTTTATGCACAGGCTCGCTCACCCTTTGTGCTCAAGCACATCACTAGTTTAAGACCTTTTACTGTACTACTTTTATATATTCAGGATGATTTTTGAGAAAACACGTATCTCTGAGCTCCACATAGATACTATGTTTTTTGGTTAACGTTTGTTATCATCACATCATAATCACATTAACAAATAGTTTCTTGCAGCCTGTGGTGGCTTTATAGTGTTCTGAAAAGTCACCCACGTACTAGAAATTAGGTTTACATTGAAACTATACACCAGTGAATGGCTCTGGCATGTTTATCTTCTTTTTTTGATGAAGACAGCATTTAAATCTACCATTTTTATAGCTCAAGCTATATTGATACTGATTAACAATAGCCTCACATAAATTATTCTTATAGTCCAAGAAATTATTATGTAATACCTGGCTTATAGTAGTGCTGAGGGTTCACACATTTGGTGCTTTATGGGCAGCAAACACACCAACAAATATAATTAGTAGTAGTGGTAACAACTAGGGAATACCTTGTCACACAGTAGTGATTGATTTAATATCTTTTGCAAACAGTAGTGTAAGATCTTATTTTCCTCTACCACTAGTTGTGTGCTTGAGCAAAATAAGTGAGCGAGGTATTGTGCACAAGTAATTCAAGTAGCTAAACCTTTTAATTTTAAGCCTTATAAGTTATTTTGCTTTTAAGAAATCTATATTTACTTGTTTGCCTAAAGTTAATGTTCCTTGTTGAGCAAGACCTTATTCGGTCCATTTATTCATTAAGTAGCTAGCCATTGACCATGTATTTTATCTAACAAATATGCAATTACTGTCTTACCTTAATTTTCCCATGTAATGGTAGCTGTTGTTAGTATCCATTGATAAAAATGAAGCACCAATTGTGTGAACCCTCAGTGTTACTATAAAGTTGTTAGCTAGCTAATACAAAGACCCAAAGAATAATAAATTTGGTGTGTAGATCATATTAATTTGCATGATCTACATATCGACTTGGCATGTAGCTCATGAAAGTTATGTAGCTTGTGCAATGAACTGGTAGACATAAATGCTGCAGCATTTACATGCCAAGTCGATATGTAGATCTTACGAAAGCATGTTCTTAAGAATGTTGTAAGAGACACTTACCAGCCTGATAGTTTCAATGGAAAACTTCAATTCGAGCACTCCGGTAAACCAGCAAGAATATGAGGCATATACTCAATTCTACCCAAAATGGAGTGGTGATGTAAGCATAAGAGAAATTAAATCAAACATAGTTTGCTTGACAAGACCAGACTAAACTATGATCTATTTTGGTGATTTGCTGTATTCAAACCATTTTTTTGCCTCACTTTGTTGTTAAAAAATTATTACAGTACACTAATTTTAAGGTTCCATTTGTAATAGTATTAGGTAGATTCTGTATACTTCAAACCTTAAGAGATCTTCATCTGTTTTGAAGCGCAGTGTTATAGATGTAGTATGAAATTTTGTATGATTTCATTCTATAATGACTGAGAGAGTGTGTTCCGGATGTTTTAGGATCAAGTCAATTCAATCTCTATTTAAACATGTTCCATAGAAATCACAACCAAATTTTTTGGGTACAATGTGGAAAAACAAAATTTCTTCAAATGTGATCAAGGATATCGACATTTCCAGTCAGAAAAGTTTGAATTGAAGTTTCAAACTAATTTTTCTTCAAAAGATTGTGATAAAAATATCACCATTAGTGAAGGCAATTGTGGCGCCTTCGTATATCCGCCATTGACAGAACCAGTCAGTAAAATATATGATATTGAAAGTTCAGAGGAACTCGACCATGGCACTGTGACAATCAAAATACATCATGACGCTGATCCGGGAGATGTGCGAAATCTTTGTTTTATTTCATGTGCGGAATCTTTACCTCCATATCATTTTGAAATTCTCGATGGTGGTCATTTCACTGATAAATATGGACAAATTCAAGTCAATCATTTTTCAAAATATGCTATTGTTTCATGGTTGAAACATCGCTTCAAAAGTCTTGTGGCAATGTTCGAGGATTCATATGTGGCATTACTATATTGCAGTTCCAAGTATAACAATTCCAGCTGGAATGCATATGTTGCTATTGTGAAGAACTCTCCAATATTCAAGAGGGACATTAAAGAAGATATAAAAAATGATTATGAAGAAAATATTGATCTAGAGAGCAAGAGTCGAGTTATTTTTGAAGAGGGAATGACTGAAGTTGAGATTATTGCTAATCAAAGGAATGAAAGTGGGTGGGAAATTGATTCCACCACACATCCTTTGATATTCAAGGCTGAAATTGATCAATATTTTGATAGTTCACCTCCATTGATCAAATATAAATTGACTATAAAGTCGTGTAAAGATCCATCTGATATAAATATTGTATTTACACTTCGTAATATGAGGCCACCAAAAAATATATTAAAACTTATAAAACGCCTTTCAATTAATGGTAAGTGATGTAACATAACTCATTTCTGTGTGAATAAATAATTTTAGTGAAGCAGTAAGAAAATGATAGCACTAAGAGTGTACTCACTATAGTATGTCCACGTTGAGTTGGCGCGACCACAAATGTGGCAAAAGAGGAATGCACTTGACGAAACCGGAGACCAATTAAGGTCACATGACAGTAGTAGCTCAAACGCGCGAAAACGTCAACGCCCACAGTAAAAATGGGGCGGGTCCAAGGTGCGCATTATTACCGTAAGAATACTTGTTGAAATGAAAAAGAAGCTAAAGCAGTTTCTTCCGCGGCTGTATTCAATATATGCCCAGTTATAACTAATCACTCGTAGTTTATAGTTTGTACGAGCTTCTAGTTGTGCGCTAAAAC
>WLWD01000941.1_pt1 | contig 58871 bp, 45 predicted proteins | sample 6712731 | NCBI WGS metagenome assembly WLWD01 (sample SAMN12718690, study PRJNA576275) | sponge metagenome | isolation source: marine sponge | host: Mycale hentscheli | place: New Zealand: South Island, Marlborough, Capsize Point | collected 2014-11-01 | reverse complement strand
GACTTTTGCCACGACTGGTTTTATTTGATCAACAGAAGACATGGCGAACGAGAAGATACGCTCCAAGTCCTCCTGTCCCACCAGAATGCGCAGGTCTCCCATGGTGACGTTGACGCTCAGCGTGGGTACCTGAGTGTACCAGGGACACAGATTGCGCTCCAACGCCAGCAGCATGCTGAAGGGCTGCAGTAACACACGCTCAGCCACCACCGGGTTGCCCTGCACTGAGTAGTCCAGCAAAACCCTACAGAATATACACCAACGGAATGAATCCTGATATATATATATATATATATTATATACATAGAGTGGTTATTTCAAATAAGGATGCTGGCAAATCTGTAGATGCCTGAAATATAGCTATGTAAGTGTATATCACAAAAATATAATTTCAATACCTTATATACCCATATAGATATGTACAGTGCTTGTATACATGTACATCTGCACATACTATATAAATGTACAGACCTAAAAGTTAATATTCTAATCACTATAAAGGGAAAAGGCTACCGTATGTAGAACAATCATACACATTAAAATTCACACTGTATCTCAGTGCATATGACAAAAATATAATTCTAATCATTTATATGTAGTACAACCATTACACAATATTAACTTAGATCAAGAAAAAATCTTGAGGATAACGGCAAAACTGCTTGAGGTTTAAATATTTCTTAAAATGTACTGCAAGAAGTTGACACAAGATGTGATATTGCATTATACATTCATGCACAAACTTGAGAGAAAGTTAACTCAGAAATGAGGGGATGGCCTTGCACTCTATCCTACAGACAATTCTACTCAGTACAACTATGAATCGAAATCACTCACTGGATGAAATGAAGCAAATTATAACTTCATTCTTAACTTATCCCAATGTTTTACCTTGAAACTTTAAAGGAGTCCAGTCTGATTCCGAAAGCATCAATGTAGGCCTTCTGGTCTGGCACTAGGAGAGTATTCTGAACAGCTATGGAGCCCAGGTCCACCATGAACCCATCACTGGAGGTCTCACTGATAGGTACTATCAGAACTGGAGCATGCACATTCACTGCCACACTGAAGTACTTATCGTGAGCCTGACCACACACACATACACACACATACATACACACACACACATGTACATCGTCATATGCATCATCGATCGAGAAATTAGTGAAGGATGTAACACTAAAGGTCGTTTGGACACCTATGATATGATATGTACTCGAAAGAGCGTCTTTTTTAAAACACATACAAATGCATGTAATGCAAGTTCTCTTGCTGTTGCTAGTGGGTCACATGCAGAGCCAGGATGTCTGTGCACTAAGCAGGCACTGTGAGCCGTGCAAGCAAAGTGCCGGGAGCCGGGCTAGGAACTCGCAGGAGAACAGGCCTTTCCTCACAGCAAGTGGTGTGGGCACCCAAAGTCCCACATGCACAAACATACATGAGCACACAAACACACATACATCACACACGCATGCACCCACACACACATACTATACACACACATCACACACACAAACCCTCCATATCTCTTACCTTACCAAATACCTATTGCACATGACCCTAATAATAAGCTAAGTGCTACCCCTTACCATATCTGAGACAGCAGCTGCTCCTTCCTGGGCAGCCTGTGAAGCCAGGGCAGACGCACTCTTGAACACGCCCACATCAAATTTCAGGCGGAGAGCAAATTTCTACGAGCAACAATGACTAATAATGAATACATTTCATGCACACTACATCCAATACCAAACATTTTACTTTCTCTTTCACAGGCTTTTTTAAACAATACAGAATTAAAAATATTTGGTCGCCACCGGGAATCGAACCCAGGACCGCTTGCTTAATGTACAAATGGCCAAATATTTTTAATTCTGTATTGCTGATAAAGCCTGTGAAGAGAGAGAATACATCTAATGAGTAAAAGAAGGCTGAGAAAGAAATTGTGAAGTCATTCTAATTTCATACATGTACACATACTGTAACGCATACAATTCAACTCCTCCCCCTTGTCCTACCCCTCCCACTAACCCCGCCCCCATTCCACTCACCATCAACTGTGAAAGGTGTGAGCAGGAAGACTCTGACCTGTCCAATGCTGGAACTGATGGATCCATGGACTTGGATTCCTGCTCCAGGAACACTGTGAGGTCCACAGAGGACACTAGAGTGTCCTGACCCAGAGACAGCACTTGGCAGTGATGACCATTACCACTTACATCCTCCAGGCCCAGACCAGCAACACTAACACACAAATAAACATCAACAAGACAAACGCTTACTACATGTGTGCATGTCCACATGTACCAACTCATACATACTACATATGTAGTTATTACTAATAATTGTACAGTAATAAATAGAGCAGGTCAATAGATTATGAATATGTAATTGCATCTACTAGAGAGACATAAGGGTCGGAAACCCAGACTGGTCTGACTAAATTATACTGTCCCTATTAATTAGGCAATTGACTCACCTGGCAGACACACACACTCTGTCCTTGTATACACTCACACCTGCCCTAGTAAAAAATCTTGCCAAGATAGTTAAAGATCTTGCATGATTTGGAATGGACATCTAAGATTATGTATGATAAGATTAGTCCCACATAATCTTGATTAAGATCTTGCAAGATCTCAAAAAATCGTATCAAGATATTTCATGACAAATCTTAAACAAAACAGGCATACAAGATGATGTAAGATCATAGCTTTTTTCTATTGAGACATTTTATGCCAGATCATTCTTACATAAGATCTTACAAGATACTAAAAAATCCCGTCTTGATTTATTTGTTTCAATACCATCATGCATGGGATTATGCAAGATCTCACATTTTTTTGTGTATTTTATATGAAATTCTTTTATACAAGATCTTTCAAGGTCATAAAGAATTTACATTTTTAATTTACTAGTGATTATGTAAGATCATTTAAGATTTTGCTGAACTTGCTTCCTGTTGATTTTGTAAGAACTTACAGTATTTCATTTGTTAACTGGACAGAGTTTCTCTCAAGATCTTACAAGATGCTAAAAAAATCCCATCTTGATTTATTTGTTTCAATACCATCATGCATGGGATTATGCAAGATCTCAAATTTTTTGTGTATTCTATATGAAATCTCTTTTGTACAAGATCTTTCAAGGTCATAAAGAATTTACATTATTAATTTACTAGTGATCATGTAAGATCATTCAAGATTTTGCTGAACTTGCTTCCTGTTGATTTTGTAAGAACTTACAGTATTTCATTTGTTAACTGGACAGAGTTTCTCTCAAGATCTTACAAGATCTGCAGTGCTCTTGTCTGCCAATATCTTAGTAAATGTTACTAAATATTGAATGATCATACTGATCTTGTGTAACATAATTTTGAAAAATCACAATAAAAATGTTTCAGCAGTGACGTGGAACAATCAATAATATTAGTGGTGTTCATAGTTATTAGGAATGCGGATTACATACGAGTGAGATGATAGAGACACTAGAACACATTTGGATTTGAGGTCTGACAGTGCAACTGCACAAACTGGCAATAGTTCATTAAACACTTCAACTATAAAGCAGCTAATAATTTCAGAATTTGCATATTTTCTTAGTCGATCTCGACCAGGGTTTCCTGTTCTTGTGAGGATTGAGGATTGGGTAGGCATGAAGGGTTTAATGAATGCAAGTGGTGGAGAAAAGCAAAACCTTTGAATCTTGCCAAAACACTTCTTGCCCTTATAAGTATAACAACAAATCGAGCTATTTCTTTTTCCAATGTCAAACTGACTGGAATGAACAATAGTGTCGTTAAAATATAATTTGTTGAATGAATGGATTTGTTCTAATGATGGAATTGCAATTTCCTGCATGGCATGCCTTTCTTCCTCTGTTAAACTTGGTAGCTTCAACTTTCCGATAGAGTAGATACCGGGAAGCACAAGCATCATGTCACTACGATTGGATATCAGACATGACATAGGGGAGATAAAGTTAATCATGTCTGCATTTTCAACTTCAACAAGTTTATCAGCAAGATTTCCAATAGTCTGTGTAACAGCTAGTGAAAAAGATAGTTGTTCTGCTACTTTGTACCGTGAATGAATCATGCTTGTCAAGTGGCCATTAAAGCTCTCAAATCCAAATAAAGAATGTGTCCATAGAGAACCCCAGAGCCTTACAAACATTCCTAAGTGTATAAGGCTGTGGGCATTCAGTGTGCAGCTGTTGGTGCCATAAAGACTGGGAAGCATACTGTAGAAATCTTTCAATAATTCTTCAGCAGCCACAATTTGCATTTCTGCTATCTCTGTCTGAAGGAGAATGTGAACTCCACATACAAGTAGAGAGAAGTGGTGTATGTATAATGGAGGCATTTTGGATGAGATAAGAAGAGGAAGAGAATAATAAAGGAGCCAAGTACGAAACTCACTGGCTTTCCAATGCTTGCGAGTCTTGGCTATGCTACGTGGGGCTCTGCTAAAATCATGAGGTGGGCGTTGAATGAGCAATAGGGAATCAATAGAATTTACAGATGTTCCAATATAGTAAGGCTGACCATGGTTTTTGGAAGTAAACCACTTCTCAAGTAGCCATTTGACCACCCCTTCTAAAATACAATGCATATAGTCAATTGGTACCCCTTGGACCAAGTCAATTATTCCAGACAGAACCGAGTGCCCTTTGATACCACATGTAACTTTCCCCTTGCTGTCAGCCTCATTGGCATTGATAATGACTGAATCATTCTCCAGGATTCAAGCAAGATGGGCAACCATATGCTCCATTAAATTGGTGCATGTTAAGAATTGGTGCTTTAGCCACCAAATCAAAAGACCCGAACAACGGCTCAAATGTGAGCTTCTTGTCTCCCAATGGAGTACTCAGTTTGATGCCAACTTCAGACAGGGAATCAAACATACCACTTAAAGGAGAAAATAAAATACTCATAGGAGGTTTCTTTCCACCAACCCAAAATGCCACCACTACTAAGTTGTCTTTATACCAACGCACTCTAGGTGGTAAAATTGTAAGAGCAAGTATGATGGGCCATACCGTCAGATTGGAAGATTTGAAAGGTGATATGCCATCAGTATTGAAAGCAATGCCACATTTACCTGCACTGATATACTCCATGTTTTCTTCAACAGATACAAAATGTTTTGTATGTGATTCATTCATTTTATAATACCAATTCCAACTTACTTCTTAACACTCTCTTTAAAGACATAGCAGCATCTAGGACTACAAGTGTGCTGGGCTCCTTTTTCAGGCAGGTGTCCAGATCACAATTCTTCTCTTTTGCCTGCAATTCTACATCACAAGTGGCACAAAAGTATTTGTGGCTGTTTCTAATAGATGATGCAGCACCAAAGAACTTTTTAATTTCATTCAAGGTCTTAGGTAGAGTGTTATCAGGTGGACAGAATAGCTGTAGTAGACATAGGAGCTTTTCAATAGCTGTGAACGGCAAACGACAGGAACGTTTGAATTCCATTATAGCACAGAAAGCTCCACACAATGTGACACTGGCATCTTTGTAAATGGGATCAAACAAGTTCTTTAATTGGGAGTAAGGATCATCAGGTTCAGAACTACCATCATTATTCATTTCTTTATCTGAATCAACAGGTTCAGAACTGTCATCATTACTTATCTCTTCATCCGACAGAGATTCAGTGCAGCTATCACTTGATATGTTGGCATCATCCACAATCTCATTGTTATGTGAAGCGGAACTACCAATAGAATCTTCTTCATCTGTGATTGCAATATCAGGGCCAATAGCAATCTCGCTACCTTCTGACAAGGCTCCAGTAAGTGATACAGGATCCTGGGCAGGAATGATTTTATTTACAGGTTCTGGCAAACCACTTCTTGAGAAATCCCTACAGCAAACATGCTAAATTAAATGCTATCTGATTGATGAAGTCAGGTGCAAGGGAACATTTAATGAGGAGACATCATGAGTTGGGTGTCTAGCAGGTGCTATCAAGGCATTTTCTCTATTAATAATGGTATTGTAAGTTAGTTGGTGTCAAATTAACAAAAGTGAGTACCAATAAAAACAGTTCTCTTTTCACTTCAGCACATGAGGAAATTTACATCATAATGACTTCATGCTAATTACTCTGAACTTGCCACCCTTCCCTTCACACTCCCCCATCCCACCCGAACTAATTCAACTCGTACTAAATTAATGGAACTCCGTAAGCATCATTAAGACATTTTTATAGTAATATAGATTATTTTGCTAAGTTTTCCACATCACAATATTGTGAAATATTCTTATACTCGACGAACAAGCAAAGAAAACAGAGCATTAGTAATTGTAACTAGATCAAAATTATATATGTATGGTACATTATGAGTTTCTATCACGAGCCCTCTCATGGAAAAAAGACATAATGTACCCTAGCATGCTCACTGCAATGTCTATCACCAGTTCATTTGACAATACTTTTAAACCTGTCATAAAAATTAAAGGCTGTCCTTGACTGGTAAATGATATATTCTGAAGGTATCTTGGACAACTGCGCTCTGTTTCAGCAACGAAAAAAATGTATGGCTTCTCCTTCAATCATGGATTAATTGACATATATAGGGAGCTATAGAATATTAATTTTAGGTAATGATTTATTGTTGATATGTTATTATGCTGCCCAGTGCCTTTGTGCATGAAACACACCATTATAAATAATTAAAAATAATTAGCTAGAATACCTATATATTCTAACACTTACCTATGATGTCTTTTAACTCTCCACCAAGAAGTCTTTGGTATAGCATGCCTTGGATCTCTTAAATACCTCTTATAAGGCCCCCTCCTAGCTCTAATAATTTTTTCCATTCCTAGTGTGTTCCAATTTGTGGTTGCATCACACTTAATTGGGTGTGGCATCAAGTCAATTTTGCAGCTGCACATGTGCTACAACTACAAATTGTTGGTCCATTTTTTTTATTTGAATAATTGAGTATGTCCAAACGACCTCTTGGTGCTGATGAGTCTGGAGTGGAAGCAATAAGTGAAATGGAAGCAGGAGAAGACTCTGATGTAGTCCCAGTGCCAGCAGAAGAGGAACAACCTAAAACTAAGCCTAGAAGGAAGACAGCTGCTAGCCGGGTTTTAAGTTCTTACATGAGGGAAGAGCAGTTTAAAGCTGAAATGAAAGACAGTAAGATTTTCTCTATATTACTCATGGCATACAATAGTTTATTTTAATTTCAGAAAGAGTCCAAGTAAAGTGCAATCAGACAGGTAAAATTTTTAAAGCTAAAATTTCAGCTCTTAGTAAAGAGAATGCGGAGCCTATCATTTCATCTAGTGATTTGGCTGAAGGAAGTAATATTTTCATGGACGTGAACAACAAGTCTTATCCGGTTACTGTGGTCAAAGTAGTTAAGGAAAATCCCAAACCAAGTAATTTAACTTTACAGTGAAGTTCATTGGGTTTATTCTATGTCATGCCTTTCAGGCTCCAGTAAAGCAAAGAAAATGCGAACTAATTCAGGTAGCGAGCAACCAGAACCACCATCAACACAACCACAACCTTCGACACCACAAACACCAGCTGAATTTATTCCTACTGACCCCAAGACACTGACTATGGCTTTGGAAAATGCTAGACAGTTGGTAAGTTGCCTTACAAGATTGTCTACTTTTAATTCACTTTTGTATTTTGTGTGTTCATGCAGTTTGAGAATGGGGGTGATTCAGGTGTTGATGACAGTGCTCCTGCCAGTTCATCTAATCTACATTATCCAAGTCCAAGCTCTTCTGTTGGTCGCAGTTCCACTCACCATGCTCCTCAAATTCAGAAGTCATCTCCGCAAAACCAAACTTACCATATTAGTAGAAGCCGTGAAATTCTAAGCTTACTTCAGAAAATGGATTCAACTCTTAATTCCCTAGTTGAAATAACAAAGAAACTAGCTGCTGCTGAGGGAGGAATTAAGAAAGAGGATGACCCTAAATATACTGCGAGTATGTTATTGTCAAGTTCCATGTACATTCTCTTATTGTTAGTGACCTGTAACAACTCATGCACACACACACACACACATATATATATATATTACAGGCATGAAATATGACTTTATCTGAAGTGACATAGTGCATATAATTTATAGGTTAATGGAATAAATCTTCTTATGATTCCTGCACGAGATGCCTATGCGTATGGCAGGAACTTATTAGAAGTATTGTTCAGCAAGGAAGAACTAGCAAGGTCGGTCATCATAAAGTCTGTAAAGAGTAAGAAACCAGCATTGGATCAGGAACGTATCCAGTTAGCATTTGGTATGTCTGCAGTTGACGTAGTTGCTTACATATTGTGATGATTCTGCTTTACTTTACAGAGTGTGTACGGTTTCGCTATCCGAACTATGATCATTCTAAAATGATGATGTCTTTGGGTCAGAAGTGCCGAGACAGCGGCAGAGAATGAACATGTGCAATGAATGTAACTGTATCAAATGTTAACTAACTTCACCATATCTTGTTGTGAATGTCAATAATCGTTTTCTTGGAGTAAAACATGGGGTTCATATAAGATCATATCATGTGTGATCTTACATAACAATGCAGCATATTGCCAGATAGCTATGCATAAGAACAAATGGGGTCACAAATGATTTCTAAGGATCTTGTTTAGGATATTTAATGATCTTGCAACATCTTTCTTGTAAGATAATGCAAGAACATGATGGGAAGATCTTGCAAGAAAAGGTTCCAAATGCATGCCTGATCTTACATGGAACATCTTGCATGATCTGGCAAGATACTATTGTAAGATCTTACAAGACTAATCACTAGTGCACATACATATGTATGTTTACACTCATGAGGGTTATGTACTTTGAAAGTGTTCCAATGTTAGCAAACGTAATAATTAGTGGGTGTGATCAAGTAATTGTTTAAGCTATATTAACCAATTGAAGTCTATTATAATAATATAGATACCTGTACTACTATAATGTAACGTATTAGGTAATATATATTGCTACAAACATGTAAGTAAATAAATGGGATAGTTGTACACTCACATCCACCAGGTCCTTGATGAGTTGTAGGGATGTCTTAGTGACAGTGATCTGTAAAGGAGTCTTGGAGCTGAGGGCCACACTGAAGTCAGGCTTGGGACCCAGGTCACTCTCAGAGGACGCCTGTACTCCCTTAGTGGCAGCTGCTTTACAAGCCTACAAAGAGACACAGAAAAAAATCTTTCCTGAGCGGAGAAAAAAAAATGTGGTTACATTAGAAATCTGCATTACTAGTAGTTTCTTCCAACAGCATTGACAAACTGCAATAGCCACCACATTGCACAACTTTAATGAAGATCCCTTACCACCCACTACATTATAACGCTTCACTGACGACCCCTTTACCATTCACTACATTATACTGCTTTACTGATGACCCCTTACCATTCACTACATGATACTGCTTTACTGATGACCCCTTACCAGTCACTACATGATACTGCTTTACTGATGACCCCTTACCATTCACTACATGATACTGCTTTACTGATGACCCCTTACCATTCACTACATGATAGTGCTTGCCTGCCTGACTGACTGACTGATGTCTCCTTACCATTAATTGCACATCCCACTGCTCATATCTGCCACTTTTCTTCTCCACAATCTCCAGCAGTGGCTCCCAGAGAGACAGACTCTGGTTGAAGTACAGTAGACGCCAAAAAAAAGTTCCGAATTCCGTCCAGTAGAACGCCCGTGGAACGGTAGTCTTTTTACCGTAGTTTTTATCGTTGCGTTCCGTACCGTTTTGATTAAACGGCCGACACCGTTTACTAAAACGGTGAAGCATTTCCGTCGATTCACAGATATTTTCTAGCTAGAAACTCTTCTTATAGCTATATCAGCAAGCTAAGGCCTTATATCGACCATTAAACGCTACGGGGATAGTGAAAAAAAGCTCGTACAAATGTTTCACTTGCTTCAATAAAGTTGCAGACCGAAATTCCGATGGGCACAGAGCTATAACGAGGTCCGCACTTCGTAGATCTTCTGTTAGCTACCGATGGACCTCCAGTAGTAAAAAATCTAAGCCGGAGAAGGCCCTAACTTCGAGAAAACGTCGATACTGTGCGGTGGTCGAACTAACAATTCTCCGCGAGACAACTTCGAATAGGACGGCTTCAAATTTTTTTAACCCGAAAAGCTCCGCCTCTGGAGCCTGTAAACAAAAAATCGGAACGTTTTATTGGATAAACGATTTTTTATATTTCTTTGAGCGAGACATACGATGAACGAGAAAGATTAAAACGGTAACGCGGTCGAACGGAACGGCCGTTTTTTAACAAACGGCGTACCGTTTTTTCCCCGTTTTTTAATCGTGCAACGGCCGTTCTACGGAACGCAATTCGGAATTTTTCTGTGTCTCCTACTACTGTAGGTTGCTTCTACATGGACATCTCCCGTCACAGACACACACACACACACACACACACACACACACACACACACACGAGCTTATCAAACATGCTGTTTCAGTTTGTACTTGTTGCAATAAATGATGAATCATGTACCCATAGCAACGTACTATCTATGCTAATTGATTGAAAGGACATATACACACAGTTCATTTGAGACGTGCCTTTTCTAACCCAAACCGACTTTCTGAACAGTTGCCTTGACAAAGAGACAAAGCTGCCTGAAATGCTTAGCATGGAGACAACCTCCATGTAAATATGTTGATGAAGAACTAGTTCAGCTATACTTACAAGGAACACTTGCATACAATATTAGAAGCAGTGTTTCACACTGGGCTACAAACCACACCCCAGTAACTAATGAAAAATTTATACCAATATCTGTATGGGCAACAGACAGAGAGAGAGAGAGAGGGGGGGGGGGGGGGGGGGGGGGGGGGGGGGAAGTGGGAGGTAGAAATGTTATAATAACTAACTTCTCCTGTCCATTCAAATATCTGTACAACAGCGCTGCAGTTGAGAGCCAGGACAGGGAAGCTGGGAGTAGTGGAGGTAGCTTCACTCTCCAGGATGATCTTTACCGACTCTACAGTCAATGTTAACTGCAAAAAATAAATAGAAATGAAAGCCCAACAGAATAAATGGAATGAACCGCCCACATAAAACAATACACCCTGTGGATAAAATAGAAAAGGCAATGACCCTCCAAATAATACGCACAAAAAAAAATTAAAAAACAAACAAACAAACAAACAAAAAACAACAACTGACAATAATAAAAAATTCACATTGGTTAATAAAATATCGTCAGGTAACCCACTACCAGATCCGAGAGGAAGTTAAACATAAACCCACTAATTTTCCCTGCTAGCATGCACTATTTAGGGGGGAAAAACGAAAAAACTAGCTCTTATTTGTGAGACCTCTAAGCTATTGGCATTGGCAGACAAAGCTATGTATGTATATACATGTATGCATGTATATACATGTATGGATGTATGGATGTATAAACTACATACTTTAAAAGTTGCTTCAATAGCTCACACGTACAGTTACTAACTTACCTTTTCGTCCTTGGGCTTGACTTCCTTGGAGTCAGCTCTGGGGAGAGCTCTCCTCATACCAGTGGCTATGAGCACACACATTCATACATGTAATAAAATGTAATGAAATGTACGCACAGTATCAGATGCACTAGTAGTGTATGTCATTATACTTACCTCCTTGCAAGAACCAGAACTTGGAACCAATGACTTTATTCCTCCACAGGTCACGTGGAGGTTCTTCTTCCTTGGACTCCTGCACAAACAAACAGTATATTATGTAGATGATGCATGTGGTACATACATACACACATACATACCTTCTGGGGCAGTAGTGTGGTGACGGCATGTATGATGAGCCTGACTATGGCAGGAGAGAGAGTGAGAGTGATGGGCTCTATGGATCCATTGATGTCCATAGCAGACGTGTCAGGAGGACCCATCATAGACACCTGCATGGAACATGGCAGCAGAATCTGCACACACACACACACACACACACACACACACACATATGTACACACACATGGAGAAGAACGAGTCAACACAGAGAGAGCAGGAGGGTGAACAACGGAGGGAGATTAGAAGGCAATGATATGAAGATGTCAGAGAGTGAATCAATTGGTGAAGAATAAATAATTTATTAAATTAAATAAAAAATCCTGTCAGTAGAAGTAAAAAGTGATTTCTCACGGAATCTTGCCATCTGAGCTGACCCGCTCATCTACAAACTATAACTCCCTCATTCACACCCACCCACACACCCCAGTCTGCTCCACACCCACCCACTTACCTACTCAATGCAACACACCCACACACAAACCATCCTACCCGCTCATTTAACCACCCAATTCCCTCCCATTTCATATTTAACTCACCCACGAGGTGGTGTTGTCCAGGTCATAGAAGCTACTAGTGGCCATGCCAACATCAGAGAGAGAGAGATGGAGGCGTGCTTGTGAGCCTCAGACAGTTGCACATGCATGTGGCTACTCATCTGCACATGTGGAAACAAACACACATACATAGTATGTACACGATCACACACATACGTACATGCAAACATAAGTAGGAAAAACTTTAAAAATATATTTTTATAGCAATTTAATAGACTGAGAGGGACTTAATTATTGGGCAGAAAAGGTGGGAGAAAAATTAAACATTCCAACAAAGAATTAAATTTAGTTCATTTAACTTAAGGTTATTCGTATGTGGGTATTAAAGACCCCATAATATCTTACACGCAGCGTGAGTGCCTGAGGCTTCTCTGTGTAGAATGCCTCGATGATGGCCACTCTGAAGTTGGACACAGACACCTGTGCCTTCAAGCGAGGAAGTGCCTTGCTTGATGACCCTTTACCAGATGTTACCACTGCTTGGCTACCATCAGGCGGTTGCTGTCGGTCCTCTTCAAGATCTTTGGATTTCAAAGTGTCTTCCAGTGAGCCGGATTCTTCCTCCTGGGTTCCTTTATCAGAGGAGGAGGTCTTGGGTTCCACAATGGCCCTGAAGTAGTTGGCTACCAGACTCATGAACTCCACGTCACTCAACACCAGCAAATCCTGCGCCTTCACTATTACTAAACACAGAAATAGGAGGAGCTGAAACTAACACTAGCAGTGTATGTACAACTGTTATTAGTCAAAAGCTAAACTTGCAGCATTATTTTGACAAGGAAAAAGCAAAAATTGATAATGTATTATTGATAGTTGGTACATGGTTAAGGCTGCTATAAATTTAATGTTGGCGGAAGCAATTGATACTAAATACAAGTCACCATTTATCATAGGCCACACTTTACCAGTAAATTTCAAACCTTCATGACAAACATAATGTACCATTGGTAGTATTTAGCGTCAATTGATTCTATAAGACTACACCTTACAGACTATTTGTCGACACCTTCTTACCCACCAATCTATTGACACCTCCTTACCAGTGTGTTCCTCGTCAGTCCTGAGCACGTACTGGATGCTGATGATGGGAGTGGGAATGTCTCCAGTGTACGCCTCCAGGGGATTCCTAGTGTAGTGCTGTATCACCCGGTTACTAGTGCACACGCACACACAAACACACCTTGACCTTGAAAGAAAGTCACTAATTGGACATTACTTCTGTGCCACAAGTGGTAGAGACTAAATCAGTAAGTTGCCTACAGCTTCATGTCTAGCAATGTCTTGCCCTCAACAGAATGATCATCATCTAATTTTATTACACTAGCAATAGAACGGCTAATCCCCCAACTGTCCAACTACTATAGCTTTCAATATTGCCTTCCCCGTGACACAAACACAAACACACACACACTTACAAATCGACTAAAAATAACACTACATGTGTGAGTTATCTCCTCCTCCCCCAGCCACCTCCTCACCCTGTATTTCTCTTCTTTGTCTCTGGCAGTTCATTGGAGAGAGAGATGTCCTTCCTGGAAGCTTGCACGTCCACTTCCTCCTGTGAGGACACGATCACCTTCAGCTCCATATTGACCAGCTTCAGACTGGCCAGTGCATCGTCCACACAACCACTCAGATCCTCCGCCCTTTTAGCCCGTGATAACAGGGATGGCTCTTCCTTCAATAACTTAAGTTCAAACTGAGGGAGAGATGAGTGCACTCGGAATTTCTCAAAGGAAGGCTCGTCGCTCGTCGATTCCTCGGGGATGACAGTGACAGGGTCGGAGTTCACACTGCCGCCCGCCCCCGCAAAGTTGAAGGACGATTCCGAGACTTTTGCCACGACTGGTTTTATTTGATCAACAGAAGACATGGCAAACGAGAAGATACGCTCCAAGTCCTCCTGTCCCACCAGAATGCGCAGGTCTCCCATGGTGACGTTGACGCTCAGCGTGGGTACCTGAGTGTACCAGGGACACAGGTTGCGCTGCAACGCCAGCAGCATGCTGAAGGGCTGCAGTAACACACGCTCAGCCACCACCGGGTTGCCCTGCACTGAGTAGTCCAGCAAAACCCTACAGAATACACACCAACGGAATGAATCCTGATATACATAGAGTGGTTATTTCAAATAAAGATGCTGGCAAATCTGGCAACAGAAAAACAACCTATAATAGATGCCTGAAATATAGATATGTAAGTGTATATCACAAAAATATAATTTCAATACCTTATATACCCATATAGATATGTACAGTGCTTGTATACATGTACATCTGCACATACTATATAAATGTACAGACCTAAAAGTTAATATTCTAATCACTATAAAGTGAAAAGGCTACCGTATGTAGAACAATCATACACATTAAACTTCACACTCACTGGTAATGTACATATCTCAGTGCATATGACAAAAATATAATTCTAATCGGTTATATGTAGTACAACCATTACACAATATTAACTTAGATCAAGAAAAAATCTTGAGGATAACGGCAAAAGTGCTTGAGGTTCAAATATTTCTTAGAAGTTGACACAAGATGTGATATTGCATACATTCATGCACAAACTTGAGAGAAAGTTAACTCAGAAATGAGGGGATGGCCTTGCACTCTATCCTACAGACAATGCTACTCAGCACAACTGTGAATCGAAATCACTCACTTGATGAAATGAAGCAAATTATAACTTCATTCTTAACTTATCCCAATGCTTTACCTTGAGACTTTAAAGGAGTCCAGTCTGATTCCGAAAGCATCAATGTAGGCCTTCTGGTCCGGCACTAGGAGAGTATTCTGAACAGCTATGGAGCCCAGGTCCACCATGAACCCATCACTGGAGGTCTCACTGATAGGTACTACCAGAACTGGAGCATGCACATTCACTGCCACACTGAAGTACTTGTCATGAGCCTGACCACACCCACATCCACACACATACATACACACACACACATGTACATCATCGATCGAGTAATTAGTGAAGAATGTAACACTAAAGGTCGGTTGGACACCTATGATATGTACTCGAAAGAGCGTCTTTTTTAAAACACACACAAATGCATGTAATGCAAGTTCTCTTGCTGCTGCTAGTGGGTCACATGCAGAGCCAGGATGTCTGTGCACTAAGCAGGCACTGTGAGCCGTGCAAGCAAAGTGCCGGGAGCCGGGCTAGGAACTCGCAGGAGAACAGGCCTTTCCTCACAGCAAGTGGTGTGGGCACCCAAAGTCCCACATGCACTAATGTACATGAGCACACAAACACACATACATCACACACGCATGCACCCACACACACATACTATACACACACATCACACACACAAACCCTCCATATCTCTTACCTTACCAAATACCTGCTGCCCATGACCTAGTAATAGGCTAAGTGCTACCCCTTACCATATCTGAGACAGCAGCTGCTCCTTCCTGGGCAGCCTGTGAAGCCAGGGCAGACGCACTCTTGAACACGCCCACATCAAATTTCAGGCGGAGAGCAAATTTCTACGAGCAACAATGACTAATAATGAATACATTTCATGCACACTACATCCAATACCCAACATTTTACTTTCTCTCTTTCACAGGCTTTTTTAAACAATACAGAATTAAAATTATTTGGTCGCCACCGGGAATCGAACCCAGGACCGCTTGCTTAATGTACAAATGGCCAAATATTTTTAATTCTGTATTGCTTATAAAGCCTGTAAAAGAGAGAGAATACATCTAATGAGTAAAAGAAAGCTGAGAAAGAAATTGTGAAGTCATTTACTTTCATACATGTACACATACTGTAACACGTACAATTCAACTCCGCCCCCTGTCCTACCCCTCCCACTAACCCCGCCCCCATTCCACTCACCATCAACTGCAGTATGAAAGGTGTGAGCAGGAAGACTCTGACCTGTCCAATGCTGGTACTGATGGATCCCATGGGACTCATGGACTTGGCTTCCTGCTCCAGGAACACTGTGAGGTCCACAGAGGACACCTTGTGAGTGTCGACCCAGAGACAGCACTTGGCAGTGATGACTACGTACTACCACTTACATCCTCCAGGCCCAGACCAGCAACACTAACACACAAATAAACGTCAACAAAACAAACGCTGACTACATGTGTGCATGTCCACATGTACCAACTCATACATACTACATATGTAGTTACTACTAATAATTGTACAGTAATAAATAGAGCAGGTCAATAGATTATGAATATGTAATTGCATCTACTAGAGAGACATAAGGGTCGGAAACCCAGACTGGTCTGACTAAATTATACTGCCCCTATTAATTAGGCAATTGACTCACCTGGCAGACACACACACTCTGTCCTTGTATACACTCACACCTGTCTTCAAGTCTACTAAAACAACAACAACAAAAAGTAGGTAAGGTGTAGTTTTCAACACATGCACAGCATAACTACACCTGTACAATTAACAACCCTGTACCCTAAGATAAGTTAGTGAGATATTCCAACTCAGTCCAGCCAAATGCTGCTCTTCAAAAATTTACAGAATTGTACACAAAACTATTTGTAGTACACTACACTAAAATTCTCAGTTAATCCCACACCACACCTTTGGAGGTGAAAGAGAAGAGAGGAGACACAATGGTGGAGAAGCTTAGAGTGACCGACTTCAGAGAAGCAGATACACGAACATCCATCACCTCCTTGCCATCAAATGTCTTAAGCTTCTTCAGTGTGCCTAAACACACACACCACACACACACACACACACACACACACAAGTGAGTGAGACAGAATAAAGCATCGCATCCCCGCCCCTCCCCTCTGTCATTCCATCAATAAGCGGTGCATTGGTTTTTTCTAAGACGCAATAAAAATTTTTAATCATATATTCTAAAGTTCTCATCAACTCGTCCCCAACAAACCCTTTACCAAGTTTCTTCTTCTTTGCTTTGGCAGCAGCTCGTTGCCAGGTGCTGGTGGTGGATCTAGACCTGGTGTGTTGGTGAAGAGCATGCTCTTCCTGTTGCCACGGGATACTTGGGAAGTCCCTCGGGACCTAGTTTGAGAGAGGGTCAGGGCTCGTTTCTTCTGCACTTCTTCATACTTGGGAAAGACAGTTTCATTGAGCACGCCCACTGTCCTCTCTATCATGCTGATTCCTGCTTGGATGTCATTCTCGTGAAGATGAAACTACAAATAAAGAATCACAAAGTTGGGACAGATATATTCAGAGAAGGGATAATCCAATTTTTACATTACTTTCAAATATACTGCACTTTTCACTAGTCATAAAAGTTTAGTTTTAATATGAACATTTCAACCATCTTGCAATGGCCATCATCAGTGTGCGGACAATACCTCAGTGAAGTGAAATCATTAACTACAAGTTAATGGAAAATACATCACAATATAATTTCCATGGCATCTAGTACATTACATACATTCGTGTATATATGTGTGTGTGTGTGTGTTTGTTTACTTAGCCTGGGCTAATTCTGTACGCCTCACTGATTACACTATTCATCACAGGCATTTCTTCCTTCTCCCTCACCTTAATGGTGTCAATGTCCAAGGAGATGTCCACATTGGGGTACATTTCACTAGGCCTGGAGATGTTCCTACTGATGTGCGCCACAAACTCCACCGGTTCCAGGATGGTGTACCTGGTCTCCGGTCCTCCGTGAGTGGGTGTAGCCAGCCGATATATCTGGATTTGAGACGTGCGGATTTCCATGGCATCTAGTACCATGCTCATCTTCATGATGTTGATGGACTTTCTTGGGTTCAGTTCTGACGGATTCATAAACCTGATCATACGGAACAAGAGTGATCATACTACAATCTAAGAATCGACCAATAGATGTGCATATACATACATACTACATGTATATACATACATTCTGTACTGATATAGTCGTGTGTTATAGATACACCCATAGTGATATAGTCCAACTACAACATAGAGCATGCATGAACTAGGAAAGCCTGTGAAAGAGGTGGAAATTAGATTGTATGCAAACACATGGAGATGCACCTCCCTTGTCTGCCTCACTGTTAATAACCTGTGACTGAAGTAACAAGTGACTCTATCATCCACTGCATCAGCTCTAGGCCAGTGTAGGCCCTGCGTTAAAATTAATTTCATTTTTTCCCCTTGTAATTAATCAACCGATAATACAGCGCAAATAAAATTGGCATATTGTCTCCACGATGTTGAGTTTTTAATACGGTACAACAATAACCCCAGTATATAACCCCAGTATATAACCCAAATATATAACCCCAGTATATAACCCCAGTATATAACCCCAGTATATAACCCAAATATATAACCCCAGTATATAACCCCAGTATATAACCCCAGTATATCGCAGCTCCACTAGACAATGATTTAAAGAGAGAGGCTATGGTAGTTGCTGGCTAGCTATGGAGTCCAACCTGTTGGACAGCTGGAATCCTCCGAGGTCAATGCAGAGGTTACCACTCTCAGAGATGGAGTTGTACGGGAGGTAGACCTTAGGGGCACGCACGACAACGTCCAGACGCACTCTGTGTGAGGACTTGGCGCTATCAGCAATGGCCGTAGCCTAACATACACATACACACACACACACAGCTAATACAATTGTAAAACATAATCATAGTCATCTTACCGTAGCTGTGGCTGTCTCTGCTGTAGCCAGAGCAGCCGACTGGAGAACTTCTTCATTTAAATTCAGATCCTTCAAAAATTTCTACACACACACACACACACACACACACACACACACACACACACACACAAATGGACATCGTACAATAAAAGCATAAACAAAGTATACGTACCAAATCATTACATGCGCATATTCATACAATATGTGTGTAGATGATTCCCTCAACATAAAGTTAAATAAATAAACAAATTTAAAAAAAACAGCAAAATAAAGAAACAAACAAATTAATAAGTAAGCAAATAGTGCTATTATTAGTAAACTCCTTTTCCTCTTAAGTGGGAAACAATTCCACAGAAAAGGACAGAAATAAGACTGTAAATCTCAGAACGCAATACATAGTTCCTCCTCACCAGAATCATTGCCAAGAAGGCCGTGTAGAGGTAGATATTGACCGCGCCCACCTGGGCCTGGAGGGACGTGTCCACCCAGGATAGATTAGTAGGATCCCTCTCATAGGAGGCGTGGTTATACTGAACAACCTACGAATAACACACACGTGTACAAACTGATTTAAGGCCTCACATGTGAGTCAGGCAGGCGCCCGTACTGCACTAAATAACTGAAATGTTCACTGATATTCGCAACCAAATTTACAAAAATTAACAATTGTTACACATTTAAACCATTGCACTGCTGAAAAACATATATAACAGGGAGATAAATATACTTATTAAGTGAAACATTTGAACAGAGTGATCTAATTCATTCCAGCAGATTGAAATCAATAGCCCCAAGAGAATATGTATTTAACCCTTTCGACGCCGTAACTGCATATATGTGGGCGAGAACAGGTCCGCGTTCTACGAATTATAAAAATCTATTTTAGATTAAGCCGTGATTTCTTTTTTTACGTAAAGTAGGCATTATACTTCCTTTTATAAAAAATTGAACCCAAGTGGTTTTTTTTTAATTGTTTGAAAACGGAGATCGAGAATTTTTTTTGACCGAGAATTTTCAGGACACTGAGCGCCCAAATTTTTTGTTGCATACGGACTTCAAACACTCAGAATAGAAAGTATGATGCCTATGGAGAGTCCCACAGCATTTGGAAGAATATGGATGAAGTGTTTCTTACCGGACATCAAGAGCAATCAATTGGGCTAGTTCCTCGGAGTCTCCTTGAAACTTGCTGTAAGATGGACTGGTTCCAGTTATATTTCAGGATTTTAGGAGTTTATTTTGCTTGTTATAAAGCTATAGCTACCTACTTTATATGCCTGGCTGTTTGTTTGTGGATTTTTGCAGTTGCTTTGTGGTAGAAATTCAAAAATCAAATTTGAATTCAAAAAGACGCCCGAAGTGTTGAAGAAAGTTGGCATGGAAAGGGTTAATGCCACATGTGCAACATATGTACATGCATGCACATAGTACACACACAAAGCATAAGAATGCTCAGGCTATGTGCATGTTCTGACCTTGACAGACACAATGTCTTTAGCCTTATCAGCCTTCTCCACTATGACTGGTGTCTTGATACTAGCTGGGTCCTTCACTGACATGTCACTTATCCTACATACATACATGCACATACATGTACATGGCTAATACACATGTGTATTATAATACATGCTTTGTGTATGCTTACACATTGTTAATACACTGTATACACACTTAATACCACAGAGTGAGCTCATCACTATTTCTTGATCTGTCACTTCACATAATTAAGAAAAATGTGTGAATTGAATATAAAATGTTCAAATGCACACATACAAGTATACAAGCATATAATGCATACAAATACCATGTGTATAATTCATACATGTATCTGTGTATGTATCTATGTAAGTTTACTATATACTCCATACTGGTGCTGCATGTGTGTGTTGTGTGTGTGTGTGTGTGTGTGTGTGTGTGTGTGTGTGCACTGTCGCTGCAGACTTAAGGACACACTATCTAGTAGTGTAAAGTTATTTGTATTAACAAACAAACAAAAACTCATGCACATACCTAACGTCCACAGATATCTCCTTCGTTTGGGCACGCCCACTTGCAGAAAATCCTACACGAATTCAAAACAAGAAAAATTAACACAAAAAACACGCCCTCTTTAATACAAAATAAAGAACATCGAGTTCTACATGAATCAAGTTTGTGACTGAAAGCCATAAGGTGTGTGCATGTGTACGTATGTACCCTTTAGGTTGATGTCCGCCAGTTTTCCTGCCTGGCCTGCCTCACTGTCACACCAATACCACCAAACTTCACATCAAAATGGAGATCAAGAATCTTCCCTTTAGCATCTCCAGTGACATCGTTGGGATTCATTACAAACACACACATACATACATACGTACAGATAAAACATGAACACACATATATTGCACAGATAGTGTATACGCTCCTTCACAACATCTGACACTTTGGTAAAGCATCATCAGCTAAAATGACATGAGGTAAAGTTCAACACAGTGACAAACAACAGACTGAACACGAGCGTGACCATACATACACGCATACATGTACATACACACAGACATACATATATACACTCATATATATATATATATACACTCATACATACATACACATGTACACACTCTTACACGTACAGACTTCTAAATCACATGAATCGCTCTCCACCAACTCTGTCAGCTCCCCGTTGTCTGAATCAACATCCTCAATAGCCTCAGGGGAACTAATATAAACAAAAAAAAATTTGTGAGAATTAACAACTTAAAAAACAGCTACAAAGAGGGACAGCAACATCTAGTGTCTGTTCTCACCTACCAATTTCAAACAAAATTGTAATCCACGAATGTCTCTACATATTACATGACCACGTTGTTCATGTATAATGCACATGTATCAAGGTAGGATTTAAACCTGGAAACCCCGCGCCGCCCCAGTAAATAAATAAGTAAATATACAAATAAATATGTAAGCAAATAAATAAATTAATAATTCAGTCACTCTCGGCTGAAATAATTATAGAGGACTTCGGCAAGAAATTGAAACATCAGGTTAAGCTTTAATTAATATTATCATGTACTGAACTCAAGTGCTCCCATAGAGATTAATACAAATGAAACTACCCCAATATTTTCCCATATTGCGTCCCCTTGGGCATTCTAACAAGTGTTATCGCGTCCCCTTAGGCTAATTTTATATTTTTAGGTTTTTTGTTAAGTCTTAATAATAATACATTAATTTGATATATCTGTCTATTGCTATGTAGGTATGTATGAATTGTAAATCACTTCATTTGTGGTTGTGTGTCATTAAGTGCAGCGGACATTGTGGTGAAACTTTGTGTTAGTGCCGTTGCTGTAGGAAAACCAATATTTATTGTACAATTGGTGATTGTTGCTCCAGCAAAGAAGGACTGAGCACTTAAATCTTGGTTCATAGTACCACTCGATGGTGTTGTAGGGTATGAAGAAGATGGAATAGTTTCAGGCTTTTTGTATGAGCTCAAGACATGAGACATTTCCTGTTGCTGTTGTAATGATGCTTTTTTATAGCTATTTAGACTTTGTAGATTTTTATGCCCAGTTAGTTGGATTATCTGTGTTTCTGGTACACTATTCTTGGTAAGACATGTAACCATTGTTTTTCGAGCTGAATGATTTGTTTTATCCCCAGACAATCCAGCACTTGCAGCCATCCTTTTCATTATTGTATTGATTACACCAGCCGTACTACTTCCTCAAGTCGGATATTGTTTTCTTCTTTGTGTTACAATTTTTTTGCTGGTCCACAAACATTTCCAACTCTTCATCGTCCAAACACACAGAAGAAGATGCTTCTTCTACATGCTTAGTCTCCTCCGTTTGTCCGTTAGTATAGACTGGATTAGCAACAGTTGGTTCTATAGGGAGTTTCTGTAGATATTCTCATTTCAAGAACTTTGTCATCAAAAAAATCCTGTAATGAAATATCTTCAGCCATAACAACGTTAGCTTACTGTTAGCTCCAGAAAAATTGTCGCTGCTAAGATTAAGTTTGCGCATGCGTACATGATAAATATGTTATACTTGAATACGCGAAATATCACTCGTCTGAACGGACAATAGAGTGGAGTAAGTTCTTTTTTTTTTAAAACAGCGCTTGTGGACACACACACACACACACACACACACACACACACACACACAACATACGAGGGAGACCCCATGCTGGAGGAGCTGCTGTCTTCTCCTTTCTCTTCCTCTCCCTCCTCGTCTGCTAGACCAGTGGATGACAGAGTGTCCAGAGAGAATGCGTCCAGGTTGGCAGTGGCAGACAGCTCTGGCTGGCTGATGGCCTGAGTACAATAAAGTACACACTAACAGACTGAGACCCCAACAGATATAATAATATCTCACACATGCAGACTTATACACCGTATCTATTTATGTACGTACATACATACAATCAAACATACAACGGTAACTGGGCTCCCGCCACACCTCCTGTCTCTCATTCCGAAATGAAGCAAGTATGCACATGTACATATACACATGTGTGGCCGTGCACAGAGAAATCTGGCACACTAATGTCAGCAAAAGAAACATTCACTTTCTTAAAATATATGTAAGCCTGTGGATTGAAATGGATATGTTACATTAACAATGGCTGAAGCTGCAACTGAAAAACTTGAGATACAAACAAACTTGTAAGTGAAAAAAAAATTTTTTTTATAGGGTCCATCATGTTGTGTTAATTTTGCCGCAGATGGTCATTTACGGTTTATTAAACCTTCCATTTTAGAATTGAAAGAAATAAGAAGAGAACTCACTGGCAGAGTGTCGTACACATCTGTGACTGTGATGAGAGCTGGAGGCTTCTCTAAACTACTCGCAATCTAAACAACAAACACAAACAAGTCAACAACACAACACCATAATAAGCTAAACTCTGTGTTAGAATAACTGACCTTCACGAGGCTGGTGAGTTGTCTGTCTGAGATAGTCACATCAAATCCTGGAATGGTTCCTTCCACTCGAAGACTACAAACAACAACAACAACAATTAAAAAAATATAAATTCCTTTGCAAAGATCCAGAAAAAAAAAAAGTTCAGATCGTTTTACTGTCGATAATTCATTCACCTCACAATACGCTGGTATATTTAACTATATAGTATTTTACATATTTCAACTGGCTTCAACTTTCTTCTCTCAGTAAGACATATAAATTACCAAAACATTCACGATTTTGCCAAGACCCGTCAATGACCACACCCACAAGACCACCAATGACCACACCCATAAGACCACCAATGACCACACCCATAAGACCACCAATGACCACACCCACAAGTTCATCAACAGCAACACCCACATGCCTAAGGTTCTTGTTGACCACACCCACCAGCCCCTCCTCACCTGGGTAAGTAGGCATCATTATCCACAATACTCTTGAGTAGTGAGATCTGGAAGCCTGAAAGAGACAAGATATGCAGGGGGGAGGAACCTCGGGCCTTCATAGCGCCCCACCAATCATCACCTAGTTATTATATACACATACATACAATCATTACCAAACTATTATAAACAACTCCCTCTCTTTCTTTCTAAAATAACCGCTCAGTTGTAATTGTTGTTGTTGTTGTTTGTTTTGAATTTACACAGCTAATGTCGTGATGTTTTATGAACAACTTCCTATGATACTACACATAGGTTCATCCGCCACTTCAATTTATTTATTTTTACAGACATTACATATATTATACGTACATACAAATATTATATGCACATTGGATGTTTTTCCTTGAGTATTTCCGTATCCTCGAGCGTTCGTTATTTTCCCATATTGAACGCTCCCCAATGCCCGTGTGAAGCTTGTTCCAGAAGACTTAAGTTTTATAAATATGGCTAAGCTCTCTGAATGTTTACTGCTTTATAGAAACAGTTAATGTATAATAAACAATTTATTAAACTTGTAGCACTATATGGGGATGACATTTCACTCTCAAGCTTGTATCTTCACTCGCCTTCAGCTCTGTACACACTGACTCATGCAAGAGAGGTGATGAGAAGGCAGCATCACCTCATCAAATGGGAAGAGGTAAGAGTTGTAGACAGAGCCAGTAAGAATTATGAGTTAAAGATAAAGGTAGCTCTACACATACAGATGACACCTGACAACAACAAGTTTAACAGAGACATCGGCTTAGAGCTTCCAGGATGCTGGCTGTCCATGCTGCATGCAAATCACCCTCCAGGACATAATAAACAGTAAGCATACCCTCCAGAAATCTTGCTGCTTACATTGTGTTTACTATATCACCACGGAGAGTTCGACATCCGTTGCCCCCTGAAGAGGACTTCGACAAGAAGTCAAAACATTGGGTTAAGTTATAATTAACATAATATTGGCTGTTAGAACCAGAAAATTGCTATTATAATAATACTGTATGTATACCCGTATATATACAGAGATCGTACTAAAAGAAAATTAATAGCATTCTGGCATTTCATGAAACTTGGTGAAAGTTACCAGACATTCTCTGAGAATGGCTAGTTAACAAGACTAGACTTGGATCGTAAATTGTAGTTTAAACATTACATGTGACAGGATCCAGTTTAGAAATCAAATGTATTGTTGCTGTAAATTGTAGTTTAAACTGTACATGTCACAGGATCCAGTTTAGAAATCAAATGTATTGTTGCTGTAAATTGTAGTTTAAACTGTACATGTCACAGGATCCAGTTTAGAAATCAAATGTATTGCTGCTGTAAATTGTAGTTTAAACTGTACATGTCACAGGATCCAGTTTAGAAATCGAATGCATCAAGTAACGTCTCCAATTCCACCACTTGAAATTTGGTGTCAGTCGGTAATCAACCTTCATTATTAATTACAGACTTTGTTAAGAGCGAAAGTACAACTGAGAGAATGAACGTGTCACGTACAATTTGAATAAATTAATAACAAATTACACTATACTACGACTAGTGCATATCTTCTCCTCAGGTAGACCCTTTACTCATTGAAAGACCAATGTGAATAGACACTCTATCAGTACATACAACCCACTGCCATGCACTCGTAAACCACTTGGATCAAAGAGATTAGGACATTCAGACCTAATTGCTATATGTATACATTTATGGCGACAACTTGTGACACTTACTATACAAAGTTTGAAGTTTTCCTCATAAATGCACCATAACATGTACAACCTTGTTCAATCCTACCTTCCTAAATAGGTGACACCTTACCAAGTCACTAGCTTAATCAGTATGATACATTGTAGCATAAAATTTATAGTATTTTGTTTCCTAGTCGGCACACAAACACACGTATGTGCACGTACGTACCCCAACCCTGTACCCACTTATACATACCTGGCCTCGCTACCATCACTTGCATCCCGTTCAGCTTGATAGTGAACGTGTCGTAGAACTTCTCTAGAGCATCGGTCCTCGTCTAACACACAAACACACACACAAATAAAACATGTACGTACACACACACACACGCCAAGACAGAGCAAGGGATAATTTTCTGGATACTCGAGCATCGAAGCATTGAGTTACTAAATTAACAACACTAGAACGAGACAGTTGCAAACAAACAAACCAAAACGGGCATGCATTACACATCTTCATCAGTATTATTATACCCATACTGTTGTACAACTGTACTGGAAGGGTAACTTTAAGAACATGGTAAAACCAGTTCAATCTGAAAGCTCCCATCACTATACAATATTCTAAGCCCCATCTCAAATGTTTCCCAAGAAACATTCAATACACACACATGTAGAACCTTCTTAAATTGGTGACACCTTACCAAGTCACTACAGCTTAATCAGTATGATACATTGCAGCATAAAATGTATATACATACTCTGGACATAGCTAACTTGATGGTGGAGAACTTGCTGTCCGTGATATGTCCAAACACAGACAGCTGACCAAGGTCTGCTACGATCAGGTTGGAGGAGGAGCTGTACAATCCCTTCTCCGGCAGCACTACGAATGGAGACTGGAGGGAGATGTCCACCTCCAGCTGCTTCCTGTCTCTCACTGCTTTCTTCAGGCTGGCTGACGTCTGTGACTTGAGTTGATCCCAGGAAGCTGACGCAGCCTGGGTGAGTCTGGTGGAACGAAACAGATGGAGAGAGTTTCACATGAATAGGACAAAGGGCAGACATTTTGAATTGCAAGAAAGTTATCAGCTTGGGTTCTATGGGTGGAAAAACATTCTAGGCCAGGCCGGCACGTTCAGATATGTAGTAATACTTATAGAGTGATCCATATTGTTTTTTAACTGCAAGTAAATATTTAGCTTTGGCATAGACCTCAATAAATAGAGGGGGGGGGACTTTATGTCTGGCCTATTGAGTCAACATTGCAGACTCAAAACATGAAATTTAAAATTCTGTACACCGAATTTCTAAATGAACATCAGAAACTATGCACTGTACATCAAATATTTACAGCAGTAAACACTTACTCTTGGAAATGGATGAGTTTCGGAGGCTTGAACATCTCAATCAGAGAATTCACCGTGTCCTACGTAAGTTCAGTAAGAGGAATTGACTCATCATTGCCACACCCACAAGTCATGTGATAATAATCATTGGTGATCTGTATGGAGCGGAGTGCGGCTTTGACAGTGATGTCCATTTCCGGGCGGTCTATCGGGTTGACGTCTAGCTGGAAGTCTACGAGGTGGGTGGCGCTCTCTGAGGCCCCACCCACAAGGGAGGTGACGAGAGTGGTTGGTTGGCCGTCATGAGGCACGCCCTCCATGACCATGCTCTGGACAGCCGCACAAACACTACAAGAAGAGTTAGTTAACAGATGGAATTAGAGCGTTTGATCTTGGTAAGGGAGGATAAAAAATATATAAAGCATGTCAGTTAGTCCAAACTCAAAACTCACTAGGTAAAGTGTGGCTTGACTCTTAGCTTATAGCTAATACATACAGTAATATGTATAACACAACCAACCACACACTGCAAAGAGCATTGTTTTTACAATATTAGCTAGTTTTTTTTTCTTTGTGTGTGTATGAAATTGTTTCACTCATCCTTCTTACCTTCTTCATTCCTTTCTGGGGCACAATTAAAGAGATGATTTCTTCCCACGTTCATTAACACCTTTACATCACAAGTCCATAAAGCTCCCCTCCCCCCCCCCCTCCCCCCCCACTCCACTCGAGCTTCATAACACTACTGCACTACTGCCTTCTAATTAGTGTTAACCCTACTCAGATCTGTCCCCTTTACCTAAAACCACTGATCTGCCACTCAATCCAGAGATTATGAATAAAAGGAATCTTGTCAATTCAGTCGTATTGTGTCACCAGTTAAATTATTTCTGCTCAAATTATCAAAACATCAAGGAGAAGAAAACACACTCAGAAAATGAAAGTTAACTTCTACCCAAACAGAAGACATACAATGACTTCACAAGTTGTTTTCAGTATGACCTCAAATAAATAAATTTAAATATAATGTGTTTAAATAACTACATAATATAGTCCGTAAGAGATGCTGTCACCTAGGCAACCACACGTTACCATAGAATGAATCATTCACGATCAAACAAACGTGCACCAGCTGACTTCCCCACATATAATGCATTGCCTAGTTCTCTGCATGCAGCATGTACAATGTTAGTATGTGTGTATGTATGTGTGTGTATGTATGTATGTATGTATGAATGAATGAATGTATGTATGTATTACGTACATGTATAAATGGATTGTGACCCTTTACCTGATTGCAGTGTTGGCAGGATGATGGAGTAGATCCACAGCAATACCTTTGGTTACAAGGTGACCTATTTTACTATAACAATAAAATTCCTCTCATTTTAGTATTTTTCAATGCAGATCAATCAAAACTAATCCAGAACTAGTCATTACAAGTACTACTAAACAGAGAACAAAACTACACAGATACGAATATGTACTACACGCGTCAATACATAATATGGAACTTTGTCTAAACTAAAAAAAGAGAACTGAAGTCAAGACTGTTATTTCTCAGCTGTGCTCAAAATGTCCACTGCACATGTGCAGTAGATATTGTGCCGTTAGCAAGGAACTTTAGTTTACTCTACACATACGTATGTAGTCCTCTTAAGTTTCTGGGTTTCCCACACGCATGTGTGTAACTGACTTAAATGACTCTCTAGCGGCAACACAAAATGCCAAATTTTCAAATGGACTTAGTAAGCTTAGCTATGTATCACTGACTAGGAGAGAATTGTGATAAATTTGGCACAATGAAACAGGTCTGGGATGTCGGTAAGGGTCGAAATATTACTATAATATTCATTCTTTAGCTGGCAGTAAATTTTAAGCTTTGATTAGCAGGCGCGTGCTACAAGCACATGTATATGTGCAGTGACATACATGTGAGTGCATGTACATGCATACATACCTCGTCCTTCCAAACAGGTCCATGGTGAAGGAGTTCACCTTGACATGTATCTCATGACCTACATACCGTAACATGAACAAAACATATGTATATGTAACCATGGTCACTGCCCCGCACGCACACACACACACACACACACACACACACACAAACGCTCACAGGGCAGAAAGTGAGGTATGCATCTCAAATCTTTAACTGAGTTGTTTAAAAGATTTAACAATGTGTCCACATGTGCATTGTATGTAGATGTGTGTACACACTTACTGCCTTGGGGTACTTGGAAGGACCTGCATCTTCCTGATAGCCAATCTCCTTGTAGAACAACTACCTGGCATTCTCTTCTACTTCATCAAAGTCAATGCCTCGTGAAAATAAATTAGCCTGCTCGTGAAATATTTCACCATATACACTCTGACTCATGTAATAAGCATTATATATTGCATATATATACATGCATGTATACATTACACACACATTCCTAGGACTTAGCCTGGCATGTTCAAGTGCAATAGTGCCACAGTTGATCTCACCTTCCTTGACCAGCTCCCACGAGCTCTCTTCCACTCCCAGGCTTCTCTCCTCAGTCCCAACTTCTTCCTCTCTGTCCTCCTCTCCCTCACCCGAAGCTCCTTCCACCAGTGCAGCTCCACTACTTTTCTCAGTTTCAACATCACCTGATTTCTTCTTGCCCTTCACCTTCCACTTCAGCTTAGAGAAGAAGTCTCTATTAGAAGTCTTTTCCTTCTTGGCTTTTCCGTCTTTCTTGGCAGTTTTAAGTTCTTCCTTTCTGGCTTTCTCCTCTTCTTTGTGAGCTTTCTCCTCTCTCTTCTGAGCTGCCTTCAGCTCTTCCTTCCTGACTTTCTCCTCCTCTTTGCGAGCCTTGTCTTCCTTCTTGGCTTCGGTAAAGGGGTTTCAATGCCATAGTAACAACTTGCCGCAATTGTTTGAATCAAAAGAAAGAGGGGTAAAAAAACAACAAGCCACGTTATTTAAAGATTTTCTTTGTGTTATTGTTTAGCTTAGTAGTAGTTGTAACACACAATACTTTCACACACAACTGGACATACCTACACAACACTTACCTTCACAGTTAGTTTAGTGGACAATGAATTTTCAAGTAAATACTGCTGTGTAGGACTTATAACTATGACTAATAGCGTATTAACTTACCACAGCCACTAACTCAAATAGAAATGGAACACTGGTAAGTATTTAAGTTTTAACTGCACCCACAAAAGAATTCCAAACGGTAAACAATTCAATTTCTAGGATGATAGGGTAATGATTGGTAAACCAGAGGGTTCTGTTTAGTGAAGTTTGGGACAGGGTCGACCACCGAACTAACACAAAAATGACAGGTTCAAAGTACAAAAATGACATACAGTACATACGTCCAAATATACGTACAAAACAAATATCCCCGATTTTCAAAATGAGTTACCCCTGCTAGTGTCTCGCTCGCTCGCCAATAAACATACATACGTAGCATTCTCTCTAGGGCTTATTAGAATGGTGCCACACCACTTGTTTATTATTGTTGCATTTTTTTCTTTTCACAATAACATCCTGCACATACTCACGCCCACATATAACATGCATGCAACAAGATATGTGTATTTTTTTTCACCACTTGGATTGAAACTCCTAGAGAGAACACTGTGTTCATCTATCAGCTACCCTCTTAGGGTATTGTGCTATCATTCAGTAGGAGCATGAGCACTACGTGGAATGCCTTAAAGCTTGTTTTGGCAAGCTTCTGTATTTTTATTAGCTGCCAGCAAGCAGATAGTTCTGTACCGATTGGTCTTCGTCCGAGAGTTGGACTGAGTTGTCCTACACGGGAGGATATCACTGCTGAACATAATGCTGCTAGACGACTGATAGAGGAGAGATTTAGTGACTTGACATCTCCCTGTGGAGGAGATGGCTGGAGAAGAGTGGTCTTCCTCAACATGTCTGATCCTAACGAGACATGTCCCTCCAACTGGAACATCACTACAGCTCCAGTTAGAGGATGTGGACGATCCCCTAGTGGGAGGTTTACATGTGACTCAGTAGTGTATCCAGTCAGAGGTCAGGCATATGCCTCAGTATGTGGGAGAATATTAGCCTATCATAAAGGTGTAGCTCTAGAATTTGCAGCTATATGGAATAGTGGGAAGAACACTACAGAAGATGCCTATGTATCAGGAGTATCGGTGACTCATGGACCACCTGGGGCAAGACAACATATCTGGACATTTGCTGGTTCACTCAATGAAGTTGATCTTAATTATAATGGGAAATATAACTGTCCTTGTAGCAATATTAATGTCACTTGGCCCTACCAACTTACTGCATTTATAGGAAGTGACTATTTCTGTGACACTGGGAATCGTGGACCTGGGTGGAGTGACTCCGCTTTCTATCAGAATGACCTCCTGTGGAATGGAAGTGGGTGTGGCTCTACTAGCACGTGCTGTGAATTTAACTCTCCTCCTTGGTTCAACAGATCTTTACTAAACTTTACTAGAGAAGACCTGGAGATTAGGATATGTGGCTATTCGCAAAGCTATCGTGATGACAAGATTATATCCCTAATGGAAGTTTATGTCAAATAATAACATCTTACAAATGAAGTGTTATTTGTACTTATTGTCTATTAAGTGCTGAATACAATTGTGCTGTGCAAACTTGTTGGAGTGAAATTTCTCTTTCATATTATTTGTAGTTCACATACACACACCCAGAGTGATTTAGGGGGGAGGGGGGCTTGACTGGTGTCATGCCCCCCCCCCCCCCCCCCCCACCTATATTTGCGCTGTTTTAATTTTTTTTTCCTGATTGTAGAAGTTCATTTATTTCAATTCTGGACAGTCACATTATAATGCAAATTATTGTGTGTATGAATATTTGAATATAATTTTATAGGAAACACAATATAGCCAACATTTTTTCATAAGTAGCTAACTACAGCCATTTTACCCTTTCTTGAAAAGAGTGTCCCCCACACACCACACCCCCACCTTTAAAATTACTAGACCCGCCCCTAAGGTTGGGCGATATTGGGGTATATTGTATCACGATATTTTGGCAGGACAATATTGTGATATGACTATATATTGAATATTTTTATATTATTAATTATTTAGGAAAAAATTTAACAGCAAGAATTTTTAATGATGATAACATCTAATGACAAGCCAAACTGTGAATGATGAGGAAAAAAATTATAAAAAAAATGATCATTGAAAATTTGAATGATGAGGGGAAAAAAAAAATTACTGAAACTTTGAAGGATGGGAAAAAGAAAATATTGAAACTTTGAAGGATGGGAAAAGAAATTATTGAAACTTTGAATTATGAGAAAAAAATGGAGAATTATGGGTCCAATTACAAGTTTTTCGAAAGAAAGGTTAGCATCTCAACCTTGTCTGGCTTCAAATGAGCTCTCAGAGGCGTCACTACATTGCCTGCTGCACTAAACAATCTTTCTGAGCTAGTACTTGTTGCACACACACACAAATACTTGCGAGCTAGTTGAGATAAAATGGGCTGGTTGAGGCAGTTTTGTTTCCACCAGATCAGTGGATCTTCTTCAAAATCAAGGCTGATGGAAGACTTGTAGCGTTCCAATTCTTCCTTGAACTTCTGTTCTGGGGATATTACTGGCCGAACATCTTCTATGTCATTTTTTTCTTCTACATCTTTAAACAAGCTGCCTAAATTACGCTTCTTCTTCAGTGGAGGATGACAATCTTGACTAGATGTAGCAGGAGGAACTCGAGGTTGTCTCCATTTCCAGTTTACTCTCAATACTGGCAATCTGGTCGGAACAGATGTATTTTGATTTGAAGCGTGGGTCTAAAAAGGAAGCAAATTTCAAGAGCATACTGGACTTTTCACCCAACTTAGTTACTGTGTACCGATTACTGATGTCGTCTATAATTTTTTTCTTTATGTCACCAGTAAGATTTGAGTCGGAGATGCTACTCTTTAAAATATCATGCTCTATCAAGTGAAGCAATGGCAATACAGCAGATATAGTTACATATGTCTCCCCAGATAGTAAATCAGTCAGAGATGCTAAGGGATTGAGAGCTGCATCAATGGGCTGAAGAACATCTATATCCTGCTGTTGGAATGAGGTGTGTGGTTTTCCTGTCAGCACTCAACACACTACGGATGGCTTGTTCTTGCTGAAGAATACGCTTTACCATATCCAGTCGTTCCCCATCTTGTGGGACAATCCTAAATACATTTAACACAACTGTTACCAACTAATTACTGTATTAATTATTTCATTAATTGTTTTGAATTAATATTCTATTATTGTTATTGCATTTAAATTGTATTAACTATCAAAAGAGTATTTAACTTACTGATATCAAAGAACGTTGTTCAAGTTTAAAGTTTATTTGAGATTTACTTAATTCTCTCTTCCTCTTCCAGCTACCAGAAAATGCCGAAACAATTTTGTGCCATAAACCCAATGCTCGGCTACACTGTGAATCATTAGCCAGTGATTTGGTTACACTTAAATGAAGGTTGTATCCAAAGCAGGAAAGTCTCAACCAGTCAAGCTGTTTAGTTGCATTGATGATATTTGCAGCACTGTTGGTAGTTATGCATACCTGACACTCCACTGCTAAGTTCCATGTACTCAAAGTATCTTCCAACGAATCTGATAAAACTTCTCCTGTGTGATCTTCAGGGAGAAACTTTGTCTGAAGGCACCGACTTTGAAGTTTCCAATCATTGTTCAAGTAGTGTACTGTATAGCTAATGTATGGGGTCAAACTACCATCACTGGACCAAAGATCAGTAGTTGCTGAAAAATATGTGATAGGCTCTAACTCGGCCTTCACTCGGTATCTCACTTCAGCATACAGCTCAGGAAGGGCAGTTCTTGAAAAGTATGATCTGCTAGGTAGATCATAACGACTGTCAAAAGTGGACACAAGATTTTTCAATCCTGGCTTTTCAACAGTGTAGAGAGGCAAGCAGTCTTTCGCAATGTAAAACATCACAGCATCAGTTAATTCTTTCCACTTTTTGCCCTTTCGTTCATACCTCTGTACTCTATCCACTGACTCTGCAAGTGACAGTTGATCAGCAGGCCTTTTCCTTGAAGTTGACGCTCCTAGTGTTGCTAGCGATTCTTTCATCATAGCCTCCTTTACATGCAAGTGAAGATTGCTATGGGTAGTGCGCAAATGTGCAAGCAAGTTACTAGTGTTCCCATTCTTGGTTCTTGGTTGCCACTCTTCGATAACAAGTGCGACAAATTGCAGTCTCCTTCTGAAACTCTCCATCCTTTTTCTCCAAGCCAAAATAGTTCCACACTTGACTCTTGCTTCCAGGCTTCTTGTGTAGCTCCGGTACTCTTGTCGCAGGGTCTGCCATACTTACTTCTTGCAAGAGAATAAAAATACAGCTGCTCGACTATTGCGTGCGCGTCACTTCCCACGCATTATGCGCGCGCAGGTAAGTTTTGGCCGTTTTTCTAGATTTTCATTCAATATTTCAATATTTCAATATTGCTAGCCGACACGATACCGCCAGACGGTTATTGACAGATACAGCGATCATGACTATAATACCAGTATATCGCCCAACCTTACCCGCCCTGCAGACATGCGTACACATGTGCTCACACCCACACATACACACACACACACACTGGTTTTTCTTTTGTGATATAACAGTTCACTGTATAATTATATTTTTAGACACTATTTATGTAATTGTCATAGCAACCAACTGCTTGTAACCAAGTGGTAGTTATTCTTGAGGGAACCTTTGTAGCAATTCAAATATAGGGCAAGTGAAGCGAGCCCCTCACAAACGTGTCTCAATTGAGATTTTGGTAATATAATATATAGCTAAGGTTCAAAGAGGTCACTGCATGTCCATTCTGAGTCTACTTTAAAATGTAAACATTAGCACGGGTGCAAGAAGTTCGAAACCCAGGAGAGAAGACTTCAAAATAATACCAGGAGAAGACAGCAAAGAGCTACGGAGATGAAAGGAGAGACATTCGCAGTTAGGTCTTATAAACTTAGTGGAGTTCATTTGTTGCGGTAGAAGTTACCATGGTTAACACAACTGTTCATCAACAGTAAGCATGCCCACCAGTTATACTGTTGTTTATAGTGTGTTTAGAAATCACCACGGAGAGCTTGATCTCATTGACCCCTGAGGAGGACTTCGGCAATAAGTACAAACATGTGGCTAAGTTTAATTAACCATATATTGGCTGTTATAACTTAGAAAATCTATTAGAATTATTTCTTCTTGGAAATGCATTGTCCAATAATCTGAACACTAAGAGAATACAATTCAATGCTTGCTACTGGAGCTCAGGTACAATAAACCATGTTAAATGGCTAGCTTACTTTGGGTAGGCGGCTGGCTTAAACAGAAGCCTTTGGTATACTGATCCTTACCTGCATCATCCAAGGAAATTTAATTGTTTGCCTCTTTATATTAGGTTGTCTCTGACATGATCAGAATATTGCACGTCTCTTATAGATATTTCAAGCTTAATAGTATGGTATGTAAATTGTCCATTCAAAAATGTATGGGAAAAAATTGCTGTTTAATTGAAATCGCACGGGGAAAAGCAAAATAGCGCGTAACTAAGTAAAATACCATGGAAACTAAGTGAAATACCACGTAGCTAAGTGAAATAGTACGGGTAAGTGCGTATGCGTGCAATTTTAGCCTTGGAAACGTACAGTTCGAGTAGTTTCTGTTGGAGACAATGCCATTCTTTAGTGCAGAAGTTCTACCCATATTAGACAGACTGTATTTTCAACAGATTAGGAGGAGCCATATATAGGTTGAAAACAAAGTTCCAGAGGATTGTCCAATAGTCAAGTCACAAAAGTAATTCGTGTTGGTATATCCAGTCAACAAGTGTGTGTGTGAAAGTGTAGAGAGTTACAGCTACTGCTTAGCTAAACAATACCATAACTACCAAATAAACATAATTAGCTGCCTTTATATAGCTTTTTCGCCTATTGCTGTAGTTAGCAAGTCACTATTTAGCGCAAGACTATAAACTGTACTACTGCAATTCCTTACAAGTGAATGCTCTTTTACTTTTATTGTTGGTTTGGGTTTTTTCCCTTTCAAGTCAAATAGTTGCGGCAAGTGGTTACTATGGCATTGAAATCTTTAACCATACGTCATTTGAAAACTCGGCCGTTTTAAAGAATAGCTGGAATGCTTTTGTCAGGAGCACAGGTCATTTAGATGAAGCTATCACTACTAGAGTCAAGGGCTACAGAGCTACTTGTAGCAACATAATTTCAGGACTACACAAATAGACTGAGTGATGCCTTCTAAATTAGGTGAACGGGATCTAAGACATCAGGCAATCTAAATGAGTGTAGTCTCCTTATTGCTACTTTCGTATACAGATTTTGTAATCAACTTTTATCATATTCTACCTTATGTGAATTACTCGTGCACAATGACTCGCTCGTCATTAGTGCTGAAGCACATCACTAGTAGTGCCACTTGTGCATATACTCGGCCAATACTTTCCTTTTCTTTCTCCTTTTTTTAGTTTTAGTTTTAAATTGCCTCCCTAGCTAGCACAAGTGCATGTTTTGTGCAGATCTTCCCACGGTAGGTACTGATGAAGTTCACATGTCAGACAAGAGCATGTGTAATGCCTCACTGTATGTATGTGTGCATGTATGTGTGAGTGTGTAGCAACCCTTTACATACTACATTACGATGGTATTATCAGATGGAAGCTTTCAACAATAATTTTTCCCTTGCTGTTTAGCAAATAATAAATGCCCATGATATGTGCACTCATTTCTTTCTAGCCATACAACCACATGTGTGTGTATTGCTTAAGTAGGAAACTTTATATTATCGAGAGATAACTAAAATACTAACAGCTAACAATACACGTTGCACATATATTTGAGAGTAATACCTGAAGTTCATCTTTGAGAGTCGAGACAGAATGACTGTGAATCTTCTCGTACCACTTGCCACGGTAACGCACGCACAACTCCCTACAACAACCAGCATCCTACAGATAAATCAACCCGTCCCTCCCAGTGACTGCCATCAGAAAGCCACTCAGACTTTCAGCTAATCTAATTGATAAGGGATCCATAGCATCCTTAATACTTGTTCCCAAAACAAGAAAACACCAACAACAACAAAAAACTTTTTTTTACCGTAATTGTAAATTCCATTCTAATAATTAAAGGAGAAGTGAATCTGTAGCTCAACTGCAGCAAAATCAGTCAACTACACGTAGTACTGCTGGCATTACACTGAAAAAGTCAATGTTACATCCAAGTTTTGGCTAAAGCATCATAGACAAAAGTACATCGAGTGCTTTAGCTACATATAGAGAATGATGTTACAGTTCACACATGTTCCGGCCATGCCTACGCCACCATGACAAACCACACTCCTTATTAGCATGTGATGATCACGTGTGTAATGTTTCACCTGTGCCTCTTCATGTGAGTCCACGACCACATCCTAGTCCGTCTCTTCACTTCCTCTTCTAGCATGGCTGTGATGGCGTACTTCCACCACACCTTTGTTAAACAGTCCTCTTCACTATATATACATATATTTATAATATATATATATATTATATTATATATATCATATATTATATTATATTATATATATTATGTATATATAACAATGTATAATAATATTAACCCTACATTTTCGACTTCATGCCGAAGTCAAATTTTGGATTTAAAACTAATGTAGGTATGACTCAGCAAGTTGTAACTGTATATGAATACTGTTAAGGTAATATATTTTTACTTCTAATTATTGTAACAAAGCTAAATGGCTAGTTTTAAAGAGGAAACTGTTTGGTATGTTTAAGTTTACTGCATAGATCACAGCTTTATCTGTTGTTACAAATAGCTATATATATAGTATACAAAAATAGTATACAAGGTTTTACGGATATATAGAGCTGTCTAAATTCTCGCCCTCTATACTAAATAACATGCACCATCAGTTCAGTAAATTGTTTTTAAAAATACAATGTACATTCTGGTTCTGGAAAGTATTCTAGTGAAGGAATTTTCTTAAGTAATATATATACGTACATTAATATTATATATACATTTTTCAGTGGTGTAGGAAGATGTTTCAGTATGGGTGGGCTCCGATTAGGACATGTGTTTTGTGATTTGCATGTATTCATGGAGAAATCACATTTTTAAGTTGTGTCAAAAAATTATGGGGGCTCCAGCCCCCAGAGCCACCCCACCCCCTCCTTCCCACCCCGCACTTCCCCTGCCACTGTATAAATATAACATAAAAGATCCTTTTCATGCTCCAACTTGTTTTTTTTCTGGCTGCCATCCAAGAATTAGCTTTTCCTAATAATGTTCTAATTTGTTTCCCTACCTGTCAGATACATGACTATATCTGGGATTGTCAATTAGTAATAGCTTTGCATTTGGCAATAATGTGAACTAGCTGACTGATGATACTTTATATATTAGAGTTATCATATCTATTATGTATCAATTTAAATTTATTTGAAAGAAGATGATACTAGATATCATTACATAAAAGTACAATACTTAGTATTTTACATATTTAAATGAAAGTTCATGTTTATAATGTGATGCAGTATACTGTGAATCACAAAACCTCCTCAATTATATTGAGTCTTGAGTGCTTTACATTCAACAGTTGTCCCATAGAGAGATCAACCCTGTAAAATAGTTCAGTATTCACTTAATTCAATTCAGACAACCATTCTGTATAATAGTCTGAATCCGTCAGGTTGACTATTTTTTCATAAAATTTTATCATGGTTTGCAGTGACACAAGAATGAAACTATTAGAAATTTCTTCATTCAGGCTCATCCAATCAATTTCAAAAGGAGTTCACCTCAGTTAAACGGTTTGACTGCAAAATAAGATGTAGGGAAAGAAATATTCCTATTTGATGGAAATAAAGGTTATATTTCAAGCTGAAGGCCGTACAATTAGTAAATCTATCGATCACATGTCATGCAACCACCTGATAAGAGTTTGTGTCATATTCAATCCCACTCCTACTAATACATTTATTTATTATTTGAAGTCAGTACCACTTCACAATTTCCTCTCGCATACTATAATATTGTTGAAATTTTATTTTATTGTCTTCTATCTGGCATTATTGACACACCTACATCATCAACTACTTCAGGATGCCAGGATTTACAACCAGGTAATATAATTATTAAATGAGTAATCATAGACTTATAGAGAAATAGGAGCAGTAAATGCTGTAAAAATTGAGTTTTGAAAAATTTGAGAAGTGTAAATATTGATCACATGTGATGCGACCATTTAATAGGGTGTGGCTCATTCAGTCTCATAACTACTAAAACCATTACTTTATCATGTTTAGTCACAGGTAATAATGAACTTCCTGCTGAGGTAACATTTTACATTTCTGGATTAAATTGTTCTTTTACCTAATATTACTAAGACATCTTCATCATCAACTACTCCAATATGAATATAGCTACAACAACAAGCATAAGAAATCAGATTTCAATGATATTTTACTAAATTATAGTTTGTAAGCAATTGAATTATGTACTAAATCTTGGTAGTACAAACATTAATTCCTATCTCTTACGTATTAGTTATAACTTCCTAAACATTATTATGTGTAAATGCCCTCAGTATACAATTGGAGCAGTTACTATTTTACATTCCTATAAAACATTCCTAGAATTCATATCAATCTAAAGTCATGTGATCAACTTATGTGTTAAAAATAGTAAAATGTCTTTCTCTTTTAACATGACTATTAACAGCAATCTTCTTGTTGTAAAACAAAGTAATAAAACAACTATTATTTGTTAATAGTTAGTATCACATACTCCATATTGATCACTCTTATTATTATTTGCAAAGAAAATATCACTATAATATGGGTAAAGCATAATGCACCAGTAAATATGTACAGTATATGTGATTTCATTGCTATTTCACCAGGTAATAAATTAAGCTCGTATAGTATCATAAAGAATAAATTGTACATTAGAATAATCAAGTAAATTGTGTACTAAATCTTGTTAGTACAATATTTCTATTGTTTATGTATTGGCTTTAACTAATCTAAACAACAGTATGTTCTCACTATATAATTGGAGCGGTTACTTTTGTATTTTCCATAAAAGCATTCTTAGAATTCATATCAGTCTAATGTCATGTGATCATCATATAAAATTGTAAGGTTCTTCAAGTGTCACATACAACTACTAATACTACTACTGTGTTATTATATTTAACATCAGTTACCTGTGACCACTGCTATTGTTCACACTTATACTATGTAATGTATTATTTTTCCTTTTCCTAAATTATATGCAATTGTTACTAAATATATCATCTAAGTAAGTAACTACGTAAGTGAAAATAGTTAATAATATTATAATACATATGCACTTAGAATACAGTTATATTGTCCTTACCATAAGGACATGTTTTATTGCAGAAACAATAGCTTCGACATACTTTGAGGACTATGTTTCTTATATGAATTCTACAACAACTATAAATACTTTACCAAAATCAGAAGTGCCAACTATTGAGTTATGCCATAAAGAAAAATCCAATATTACATCTCTTACTGCAGCTCTCTCTGTGTTATCAGTTATTACAACCTTATTAATCATTGCAGTCGTTTTTATGGCTATTATAACAGCTTTGATATACAAGAGGATGTTATCTCATGCTGTTTCTAACAAAGTAATATATGAGTATCCAGATAATATAAAAGAAGAATCATTTCACATGACACAGTCTAGTGTGTATGAAATTTATTCAATTAACAAATAGCTTCAAGTACAATGAATTTTTATAAGTAAGGCATAAACTTACTATTTAGTATCATTAATGTTTTTCACTTAGAAATTACTTAGTAGTATTTTCAAATTGTGATTTATTTTTTATTAGATGTATCTTAGTATCCTTTTCCTTGTATTATGTCATATTTTTTACATTTAGAAACCAATCATTTACATTATTACGTTAGGAATACGCCTGCACTAAATTTTGAGACAGGAAAGAGTTTATTTCTTGGGTGTAGCTGTTTCTTTGACAAAACTAAGAAAGTTGAGTCACAGGGCACCAATCATGCACACATACATATATTCTCTTGCAACTGCTAGAGGTTATGCGCACCTGGCAGAGTCAGGATGCCTATGCACAAAGCAGGCACTGTGAGCCGTGCAAGCTAAGCTCCTGGAGCCAGGCTATGAATTCACAGGAGAACAGGCCTTTCCTCACAGCAAGTGGTATGGGCACCAGAAGGCCCATCTGGACCATTGCTGTTTCATGAGAAAGGGCCTTGAATTTGCACCCCAGAAAATTCCCCAAAATCACAGCGGGATTAAATGGTTGGGGCTGGTGGCAGATGGAAAACTAAATGGAAAATTGCCAGACACTGGGGCTTGAACTTTGGACCCCAGGCTAAGAGCCAAGGACATAACCACTACACCACACAGCCACCATGCACATACATACACAAATGACACATACACATACACATATCAACAGATGGTGGTTATTACGTACAGTCTATTAGCTATTATGATTCCAAGATTCCACTATGTAGTTGTGTAGAAGTTATGGAGTGATGAACAAATTGGAACATGTGTCATAGATGAGTTATTTAGTTTGTTTTCCGTTAATCAATTGGCTATACAATTAGTCTGTCTCAAATCTGTTTTTTTTATACATCTTCTTTGGTCTTTTTCAATTGCTTTCTAGCATGTGTAAAAATACAAATAATTTACAGAAATAATGGAGTCACAAGCCCATGCTGCCACAGCATCCATTATTATGCACATACAAGCTACATGCACACAAATACATACACACACAAACACATACACACACAACCACATACACACACTCACTCATATGTATAACATCTGGGGACATACAGGACTGATGAGTGCACCAAGTTCAGAATGCTTGAGTGTAGTTGTAAAGGGTTGGGTAAATGATTAATACTTGTTAATATTATAGTAAAAGTACGGGAATGCATCTTATCTACACGCTTAGATGGTGACACTCAAAAGTTTTATTACGTTACCATTCTATTTATTTTATACATTGACACTATTATGGCATCTCCACTATGGTAAACTCTGCTTTAAATCGCACTGCATGCACCATTGACCATTTATGTCTTTCTGTATAACAGTTCTATTGTATATTTGTCCCATAATAATGTTTAGTGGAATTATAAGTTTTGTACTCGACGTAAGATAGTTGGCCAAAATTCACTATCATGGAAAATTATATAATTTACACTAGCTTCTGCATATGTTCCTAAGTGTGATTTTATACCACAACAAAATATCTTGCAAACACAAAGAAAGACCCCAGATGATGATATACATCCCCCAACATCGGCCGGGTCTGGATAATTTCCAGTGAATCAACACACTATACCCACCAACCACCCAATTCATCCACGTTTTAATAGGAATGCATTGTTAGTTTAATGTTGAAAGTTCACCTTTGAGAAATATAAAATATGCCATTTAACTGAAATTCAAATCGCTAAAAACATAATAGGTGAGTCGCAGTTGTGTGCAGATAGTAGATTAAAAAAAGAAAATATTTGTTAAGTTTAATCATAAATCAACTAATTATTACATTTTAAAGTTTTTATTTATGTATTATTTAGCTATAGCCAAATAAATACTTTGCAAATAATTAAGACCAGTCACTACGTTTACTACAATGAACCTTCTTGGTATTGTTACCTTGTGTCATCTAACTATTGGCAGTCTGAGCTGATGTGAGCCTGTTGCCATGCGTGCACATGCTCTGTCCATGAGGCAGCGGTATGGCCTTGGACCCACCCCTCTGTGTGGCCTTGGGGGTGAGAGACTTGGCGAGTCATTGGCAATTAGCGGTAATTGCCCTGCATCACCAGAGTCCCTCAAGGGCTGCAGGAAGCAGCCAACACCCCCAAGGTTAGTAGTATAAAAGGCTAGGGAAGGATATTGGGAGCTCTCATCCATTGGTAGTACCTGCAAAAGTAACTACATAACCAGCAGCACACAGTGAGAACTGAGCATCATGTCATGACTAACATTATAGTGAGTTGCCCCTGGATCCCTTCTTTTCCCCCTCCCTGACTTAGCGGTGTGGTCATAGGGATCTAGTTATTGAACCCTAGCCGGAAAGGGTAGATAGGGTCACACATCATTACAGCACAAGACAATGTGAGTGCTAATATGTATATTAAATACATATAGATTACATGTATTATTAATGTTGACATCATTACCAAAGAACTCATCTATTTTATTATACTTTGTCATAAAAGTCAGATACCTTGAATTCTACTGGTTTGACTTGATCACCTACAATTAAAAAATTTGAACGATGGATAATATGTAAATGCATTGTAATTGGGCATTCAAAACGACTAAAATTCACCTATTAAAACTTCATACTCAAATTAATATTTGGTAATGGTATACTCCAAAATGGAAAGATAATTCAAATCCATAAACATCTATCGGAAAAGAAAAAACCACAGCTTTCCAGCTTTGCATGCCTTAGTGGGAAGCAATGGGCTTGGAAGAAATTATCTTTCGATTACTATCAATCACATGTCATGCAACCATCTGATAAGGGCATGTGGCACACTTAGTGTCACTAATCATGATGCATTACTTAAGAATGATATGGAGGCTAAAAGCATATATAAATTGACTTTATAAATACTGAGTGGTGCATAGCTCCATATTTCTTTATATCATGTTTAGGTAGTGAATAATGGCCAACAATGGTTTTGTTTGTTACTGATAATATTTATCACAACATTGTGGCCTTAGATGTGCTGGTAAATCATGGTATAAGGATGACATTGAATTCAAAGCCTTGATTTCTAAAAAGTGAGTTATCTATTTGCTCAATGATTACAAACTGTGGATCAACTATGAAGAAATTACGTAAGTATCCCAGCAGCTCACCAAAGCTAATCTGACTGGATCAAACATCAACAACTTACCATGGATGCTCTACCTCAATGCCTATTTTTTTTGCTGCTTCTAATAGTATGATGTCTGCATTACCTTATAAAAAAGCAATAACTCTCGTAAATATTAAGACAGATGTTATTTTTTGTTATCGTACCATGTGGTATTAAGATGACACTACATTAGCGACGAAATACTAACATACATAATCTAACTAATTAGCTTGTATAATTTTTTAAGTTTATACAAAGTTGTAAGGATAAACAAAGCATTTGCAATGAACTCTTTTATACTAGCATTTGAGGAACAACACTAAAGCTATGTCAATTGCTGGTAAAACTAACCAAATCTTTTCATGATAATGTAGAAATAGTGAGAATTTGGGGGGGGGGGGGGGGACTACAATAAAGCATATTCAAAACATGTCTTTAGTGTGAGTAACAAAAACTAACAATGTCTGGAATTTCTAAATCAAAACAGCACTTGCTAGTAAGCAAATGACTCGTTCATCACATATTCTCTTTTTGGTCAAATAACTAACAACACCGTAGAGAATACTGAATACAAAGAATGCATTGCCTCTACTACTTACTTGAACAATCATAAGATTTTATGCTCAGCCCCACACAATTAATTCTTGTGACCCATTCCCAAGTAGCAAAACCTTTGAGTCCTTCCCCTCGTCGTTGTGTGTATGGCTCGCCACTGCTGCGCAAATAGTGATGGTGAAAATGCTTTATGCTGCCGTTTTGATTTTGGTTTGACCTTATATATTATGTTCACTATGATTTACTTTTTTTCCATCTCGCAGAATTATTGCCGTATTATATATTTATTCACTTTACCCATAATTTATGCAATTAATAATATGCTGAGATAATTAGTTTCCAATAGTAAAAAATCATAAAACGCATAATTAGGTAGTAAAATATATTACCATTTGATTAACTGAATATGCTGACTTGTTACAACGTTATGTTCAGTATTAAAATTCTGGTTTATGTCTTCATTTTTGTTTGTTGCTTGTAAATAGTTTATGTTAGGTGCTCCCATGCATGCCTGTATGGGTTACAGTTAATTACTAGTCATTCTGTCGGTCAGCACTGTGTTTGACTTAGTGTAGGAAAGAACACATTTATGCAATTAATAATATGCTGAGATAATTAGTTTCTAATAGTAAAAAATCAGAAAACGCATAATTAGGTAGTGAAATGTATTACCATTAGATTAACTGAATATGCTGACTTGTTACAACGTTATGTTCAGTATTAATATTCTGGTATATGTCTTCATTTTTGTTTGCTGCTTGTAAATAGTTTATGTTTACCTTGTTCCATAGCTTTCAGTTTCCTTGCTTATGTTTGTATTAAATCAAGGTGGTAAAAACTCATTAACCACTTATACATCATTACATAGGGTATGACGTTATTATTGTAAGTTAAGCGCTGTGCAAACAGTTGTTCCTGATCACATGTTCGAACTACTATTGCGTGTTCAAGGCAATACTGAGGCTCAACATGTTTAATCATTTTTAATCTTGATATCAAGACAGAATTAAATTTAGGAAAAAACAAATCCTTCCCTTTTTTATAAATATTGTGCCACTATTGTGATTATTTGTTATTAATGTTGGCTATTGATTTGCTCATTGCACTGTTCAACTTTACTTCTGTTCTTGTCCACAGCAAATGTTGAACATTGAATAAATAAAGTGTTTGTCAACAGTAAATGCGGACCACACTTGAAAAAAAATAAAATAAAATTATATTAAAATATCTCAATCAGCCATGTTTTAAATACTATTTGAATGGAAATGATATAAATATACAAGTATCTGACTGAAGACATCAATGTGTCTAATCCTCTTACTCTAATTATTCAATCGCATCTTCTCCATTAACATTACAGCTTACTATGAACATGCTAGCACATCTAGGACTATGCTCCTGTTACAACTATATGGATGCCCTTTACTTCAGTATTTTAACTTAAAATATAATATCCATTGTATTCAAAGTTTACTACAATTAAGTGCAAGTGGTATACAGTCTTCTTCAATAAACTAATTTTGCAGAAAAACAAACAAGAGAACTGAAAGCTAATTAGTAAGATAAACAAAATTATTTTTCTTACTAGCTGGTATATTAACAAGACAATTATGATAAAAATATTAATAATGGCTTACTTAACCCACCTGGTAGGCTAACATCACGGCTATATAATTTTATGAGAGGGTGTGGTCAACGGTAAAATGTGGACCACACTTGGAAGAAAATAAAATAAAACTATATGAAAATATCCACATTAGCATAATGTATATACACCCAAATTAAATGTATAATGTAAAGATGAATTTTATTATTTTCAGCCCCTGCAGGACTTCTGTATTCCCAAGCTTGCATCAAATTCACCTCTATCAAAGTTTTACTGAGAATATCAAGAGGAATGTCAGGGCATAGTCACTCACAGCGTAGGTGGTTTACTTTTGAGGTTTATTTTGAGTTGGTAATTGAGGTTCAATAATCATTATTACAGGTGTAGCTATATCTCACACTTTCTACTCCAGTCTTTTCTGTTTTCTGGCAACAAGAGAGAAATTAAGATAGAGTGTTGTTTAAAATGTTATATGGTTCAATAGTAGTAAAGTGATATCAAAGTGAGAAGTCTCAATCAGCCAAATGCTTTCAACACTATAAGAACAGAAATGATGTACAAATATCTGAATAAAGATGCTTACGATGAACATTAACACATCTAGGACTTATTGGACTTAATTATCATAGGTAGGCAACAAAATACAGAAGCCAACATGCTACTTAATATTTAAATTACAATATGTCCTTACATTGGAAGTTTACTACAATTAAGTACACATGTGGTGAACAGTCTTCTTCACTAAACTAATATTGTGAATAACAAGCAATGGGAACTGAAAGCTAAGTAGTAAGGTAAACAAAATATTTTACTTACTAACAAAGACATGAATAAGACAATTATAATAAAAAGTAATACAAATTCACAGGCAATGTATTGTTGTATGGGCAGTCCCCCAATATCCTCAGATCCATATCTCGCTTCTCATGTATGTGGCAATGGGAGAGGGTGTGGTCATTCAAGAGTAAGTTTACCAGGCTTTGTTGGGGCCAAGTTCACAAAGTTGCAGAATTTAGCTATATCCCTCTATGTTTCTACAGTGATATTTGCTTTTGTCTGACAAAGAGAGAAGAGAAGGTAGTGTGCATTTAATTATGAAAGTCTTTGTTTATAGACATACTATGGGTCCGTTCTACTCGAACCTGACATGTTAGCAGACCAAATCTGCTGTGATACTGGCCTTGACTAACAATGCCAAAATCAGATTAAAAGAATTCTATTAAAATGATGCTAAGTACTCTATACCTGTAATTTTGATAATAAGTTAACCAATTGCAACACTGAATATGACCCTTTCAACTGGTTTTGATCTTTATATTAATTATTCTTTGATATTATGTTTCAAATTATAGATATATATATACATTTTAATAGTGAGACAAGATGATGAACTTAAGTGCTATGGTAAAAATTTTGGTATGGATAATATATCTATTTGCTTTGTCAGATTCAGGAAGAGGTGAGTAGTAGTGATTTTAGGTCCACAAAAAATATATTTACTAGAAGATAATCCAAGTATTAAGTTATATTTGGGCATTAGTGATATTATTGCCTAGTTAATAACAGCTTATTTAGTATCAAATTGTAGGAACTTGCTAGATAATTAATTTTAATATGAAGTTGTCACATTTTCTTCCTATGCATATTTTTCTTGATTATAATGAGGTCAATAATAATAATATGGGCGCTTTGCAATACACGCCCTACTTAATTAGATGTAACTAGAATTTGATGTGGTTAATGTATGACATCCTGTTTGTGGTTATTGTCATTTTCTGTTTGTCATAACATATTCAAACTATACAACTTTTGGATTGTGAAAAATTCAATGACAATAGTTAGTTTTCAGTATGGCAGTTGAAATTTTTCACTACCATTCTAATACTAGGCAGACAGCCTTGTTACATACTCTATAAATAGTGTGATATTGTAGCTTGAAGCATATAGATGAATTGTCCATTATTATACTTATTAGTGTTCATTCTGGCTAGAGCTGCAATCGGTAGTTTATCATACTTTTTGAGGGTGCATTTAAATTTGTAAAAAATTTTCTTTCCTAACTTTAATGTAATTATCTTACTAACATAATGACAACACATGAAATTTATCTCTTACAAATTAGAGTACAAGATAATATTTTAATTATTACTACTACATAATGAAAATAGATAGCAAGACATTTCAGCTTCCTGAAACCTATCAATGTATTATTAGTACGTTAAATGGTCGCATTTTCTTAACCTATCGTAGTATTGAGTAAATTAAATGATAGTAATTCTGCAGAATCTAATGAATAATATATTTATTAGGTAATGCTGATGCTTAAATACCATAGTAACGAGTTTCTTAGGCATTAAGCACTAATATAACCTGGGAAGACATGATAACCCAAAGTGATAACTCTGAACACAGGTGATAAGGAAAAATATAATGCCTTAATTTACATCCTGTTTACTTTAATGCATTTCCTATGTGGCAATAAGTATAAAATGCCCTGTTCAGTACTTAATAAATATATTTATTCTGTGCTATATATTTTCATGTCATTTTTAAGTACATCACCAGTGAGATATTTCACAATATCACACAGGTGCTATCTTATGCTGTATAGTGGAAGCTCATTATCCTCTAATAAGTTAGTTATAGTTACAACCTTGTTTGCCAGTTTTATCTTTTCTCTAGAGAGGCCACCCAATGGGTCAGAGAAGCTGCAAATATCACTTCGTGGTATGGAGTGCTCTTATAATCTAACCCTTAGTGTTTTATAGCCAATTTTATAACAACATGAGTTATCAAACCTAGTACCAACAACTGAAGTGAAGATATTTAGCAGAGAGTATACCACTTATTACACTCAGAATGATATGGCCAAATATTTCATTCTCAAGCTGTATTGTCACTCACCTTTCACTCATTCAAAATACATTAGCCACTTCATAAAATTAATACTACTATACATCACATTCTAACTCATGTAATAAGTATTATATTTTAATCATAGTGTATCCTGCAAAATACCGGATTGGAAATTATCCACTATCAAGATATGCATCATCTGAGAATGGCAACTGTTCTAATACTACAGTTAATATAGATGGTAGTCAAGTATGCAGTACTCCACGAAGCAGTGTTTTATTTGATGGAGTTATTCCCTCACTAACTGGAAGAAATAACAACACGTGTTGGGCAAGTCAACTACTAGTACTTAATCTTAGTACTACTATTACATTTGAATTCTCTGATCCTTCTTCTGGTATTACAGCATTTGAAATAGTAATGTTTAATTGTCCCCAAGAAAACATAGGAGCAGCAAGAAAGGTTATACTTCAGGAGGGAGGCCGTACACTTAGTATTTCTATCGATCACATGTCATGCAACCACCTAATAAGAGCATGTGTCAGATTCATTCCCACTACTATTAATACAATTACTTTATCATTTGAAGTCAGTACCACTTCACAATTTCCTCTCGCATACTATATTGCTGAAATATCATTTTATGATTCTACATCAGATTGTCTTTTATCTGGCATTATTGACACACCTACATCATCAACTACTTCAGGATGCCAGGATTTACAACCAGGTAATATAATTATTAAATGAGTAATCATAGACTTATAGAGAAATAGGAGCAGTAAATGCTGTAAAAATAGAGTTTTGAAAAATTTGAGAAGTGTAAATATTGACCACATGTGATGCGACCATTTAATAGGGTGTGGCTCATTCAGTCTCATAACTACTAAAACCATTACTTTATCATATTTAGTCACAGATAATGATGAACTTCCTGCTGAAGTAACATTATACATTTCTGGATTAAATAGTTCTTTTACCTAATATTACTAAGACATCATCATCATCAACTACACCAATATGAATATAGCTAAAACAACAAGCATAAATACAGAAATCAGATTTCAAATGCTATTTTACTAGATTATAGTTTGTAAAGTAGACTAAGCAATTGAATCATGTACTAAATCTTGGTAGTACAAACTTTAATTCTCTATCTCTTATGTATTAGCTATAACTACCTAAACATTATTATGTGTAAATGCCCTCAGTATACAATTTGAGCAGTTACTTTTTTACATTTATATAAAACATTCCTAGAATTCATATCAATCAAGTGTCATGTGATCAACTGATGTGTAAAAAATAGTAAAATGTCTTTTTCTTTTAACATGACTATAAACAGCAATTTGTTCTTGTTGTAAAACAAAGTAATATAGCAACTATTATTTGTTAATGCTAAGTATCACATGCTCCATATTTATCACTTTTTATTATTATTTGCAAAGAAAATATCACTATAGTTTGGGTAAAACATAATGCACTAGTAAATATGTTTAGCATGTGTGATTTCATTGTTATTTCACCAGGTAATCAATTTAGCTCGTAAAGAATAAATCGTACATTAGAATAAACAAGTAAATTGTGTACTAAATCTGGTTAATACAATATTTCTATTGTTTATGTATTGGCTATAACTAATCTAAACAACAGTATGTTCTCACTATGTAATTGGAGCGGTTACTTTAGTATTTTCCATAAAAGCATTCTTAGAATTCATATTAGTCTAATGTCATGTGATCATCATAATCGGCGAGCGAGCGTCGCGAGCTAGACACTCACAGGGGTAACACAATTGAAAATCGGGGATGTTTGTTTATTGGCGAGCGAGACACTCTCAGGGGTAACTCAATCCAGATTTCTCTATATGTTATACTTTGAATACCGTCCCAATACATCCGACAGACTCGTGATATTTCGCGTATTCAAGTATAACATATTTTTCATGTACGCATGCGCAAACTTAATCTTAGCAACGACAATTTTTCTGGAGCTAAACCAGTAAGCTAACGTTGTTATTGCTGAAGATATTTCATTACAGGATTTTTTTGATGACGAAGTTCTTGAAATGATTGAGAAACAATCTGAATATCTACAAAAACTCCCTATAAAACCAACTGTTGGCTAATCCAGTCTAAACTAACGGACAAACGGAGGAAGCTAAGCACGTAGAAGAAGCATCATCTTCTGTGTGTTTGGACGATGAAGAGTTGGAAATGACCAGCAAAAAAATTGTAACACAAAGAAGAAAACAATATCCGACTTGAGGAAGTGGTACAGCTGGTGTAATCAATACAATAATGAAAAGGATGGCTGCAAGTGCTGGATTGTCTGGGGATAAAACAAATCATTCAGCTCGAAAAACAATGGTTACATGTCTTACCAAGAATAGTGTACCAGAAACACAGATAATCCAACTAACTGGGCATAAAAATCTACAAAGTCTAAATAGCTATAAAAAAGCATCATTACAACAGCAAAAGGAAATGTCTCATGTCTTGAACTCATACAAAAAGCCTGAAACTAATCCATCTTCTTCATACCCTACAACACAATCGAGTGGTACTATGAACCAAGATTTAAGTGCTCAGTCCTTCTTTGCTGGAGCAACAATCACCAATTGTACAATAAGTATTGGTTTTCCTACAGCAACACAAACACAAAGTTTCACCACAATGTCCGCTGCACCTAATGACACACAACCACAAATGAAGTGATTTACAATTCATACATACCTACATAGCAATAGACAGATATATCAAATTAATGTATTATTATTAAGACTTAACAAAAAATCTAAAAATATAAAATTAGCCTAAGGGGGCGCAATAACACTGTAGTAGCACACGACAATTGGGTAAAGCTATAAAAACTCAGCCAAACTATCACGCAAAGACTACTAACTAAAACTAAGGGAAAAAGACAAAATATCTCCAGACTTAAACACACTGACTAAGGCCTATCCACTATTCCCAGTATGCTCAAGATCCCTATCAGTACTCAGTCTCAAATTCAAACAAAATGATACAGAACTAAGAACAAAATACAATTACAGAACATAAAACAAAACAAAATGAATGATACACAAAAGCAAGCAAGAACTATAAAAAGTATGGACAAGCTTAAGTATAACAGATAAGAAAAGGAAAATACAAAATAGTAAAGGAAAAAATGAGGGAGTTAAAGAACTGAATAGAATGAGAGTGTTACAAGTATATATGTGAGTGGAATGGAATGGGGATTGTTTAAGATAAGGGCAGGCCTGAGAAAGGTAATGTTAGAATAGAATAATTGTTTGTATGAATGCAGTGAAGGTACACTAATTAGTGAATAGGTGGTCCATTAGCACCTACAGCTAAATCAGTCCACAGAGCTAGCCTGTAGTTGAGGGGTGGGGCTGCTCCATATTCCCTCCCGAAGGCATCTCTGTAGGAGTGGCTTCTGTTTCACATAGGAGCAGTGACAGTTTCGAAACTGGTCTTCGGTATGTTCCCTTGTCGGTCCGGACATCTACTACTCGAACAAAGCCATCTTGTCCCTGGTAGACTTGAGTGACTCGTCCTAGTGGCCATTTACACTGGAATACAGTCTGGTCTTTTACAAGAACAACATCTCCTATCTTGATATTTCTGCGAGGCTTGACCCACTTCTGATAGCGATTGATAATGTTCAGATATTCTTGAGACCATCTCTTCCAAAACTCTTGGGCTATTGACTGTACAAGGTTCCATCTTCTGTTCAACTTGCGTTCCGTGTTTGTGAAGTCTTTATCAGACAAGGCCGTAATTGGTTGTCCAATCAAAAAGTGTCCAGGGGTGAGAGGTTCCAATCCTGTTAAGTCTTGACTGTCAGCTGGTATCAAAGGACGGCTGTTCAACACAGCTTCGACTTGTGCCAGAACTGTGGAATATTCTTCATATGTTAGTGAATATCCCTTGGTAGCAGCTGAGAGATGTTTCTTAGTAGATTTCACTGTTGACTCCCAAAGGCCGCCGAAATTTGGAGAACGTTCTGGAATAAAGGTCCACTGCACTCCATTGTTGGAGCAAAATTTGACGATGGCATCAGATATGTCACGTTTATTGAGGGCATATGTCAGCTCACGAAGGTCTCGGTTGGCTCGAACAAAATTTGACCCGTGGTCCGAATGTATCATTCTAGGTTGACCACGTCTAGCAATAAATCTGCGAAGAGCTGCAATAAAGGCATTAGCTGTCAAGTCTGTCACTAACTCCAAATGCACTGCTTTCACTGTGAAACTGACAAAAATACAAATGTAAGCCTTCACAAACGCCGGCTTCCTGACACGTCCCAGCTTCAAAGTAACTGGCCCAGCATAATCAACACCTGTGTCAATGAAAGGAGGTCCAGGAGTAACTCGAGCAGCTGGCAGCTGACCCATGAGCTGGTGATAAGTTGTGGCCCTTTGTTTCTGGCACGTCACACATCCACGATAGATAGTCTTGGCCACTCTTTTGCAGGACAGAATGTGAAAGTCTCTACTTGCTACTGCAATCATTTGCTGTGGACCAGCATGAAGGTGTGTTTCATGTATCTCGCGCAGAATCAGGTGTGAGAGGTGATCCTTGCCATGTAGAATGAAAGGATGCCGATGATTATATCCAAGACGTGAATGGCGAAGTCTTCCTCCTACTCGCATGAGCTTGCTAGAGTCCAAGAAGGGATTGAGACATCTCAGGTTGCTCCCTGTAGGTAGCTCCTTTTCTGCCTGCAAGCACAACACTTCACTGGGGGAAAACACACATTGGGATAGATAAACAATAACATTGAGTGAGTGGTTAAGTTCAAGAGGTGATAATGAATGATCTGACCATGTTCTGTTCTTTTTCTGACAAGCTCTGTAGAAGCGATAGATGAAGGCAATGATACGTTTTAATTGAGTGAAACTAGAATACCGAGATACAAGATCGAATTTCTCGACTTGAACTGTTAGGATGTGTATTTCTGGCGCAGTTTCCTGTTGACTATGAGTCTTCGGAATGACAGGCCATGTAGAGGGTTCATTCAGCAACCAAGCTGGACCATCCCACCATAAGTCATGCTCAAGTAATGCAGAGGGTAACACACCCCTAGAGGCACAGTCTGCTGGGTTTTGACTACTGGGAACATATCTCCATGTGGAAGCTGGCATAAGATCAAGGATTTGAGACACTCTATTGGCTACATAGGTGGGCAGTTTTCTGGGATTTCCATCTAACCACGCCAAGACTATTTGAGAATCTGACCAAGCATATATCTGAGAAATAACCAGTTTCAATGCTACTCTCACAGTTTCCATTAATTCGGCTAAGAGCAAAGCACCTGCTAACTCTAACTTGGGTATAGTAAGCCTCTTAATAGGAGCTACTCTAGTTTTAGAGATTACCAGAGATACTGTGACACTTGAGTCAGAGTAGAAGGTTCGAAGGTACACAACAGCTCCAAATCCCTTCTCAGAGGCATCAGAAAAGCCATGGATTTGTCTGGAGCTGATCTCCTTGCTGGGGTCAGCATAACAACGTGGAATACATCAATGAGACAGGACAGGAAGTTCAGAAACCCATCTCGACCAATCGGCTAAGATATCGTCAGGTACAGAATCATCCCAATCAACTCTGGACTCCCACACCTGCTGAAGTAATGATTTAGCAAACAGAATTACAGGTGAAAGCCACCCCATGACATCATAGACCTTAGCTATATTGGAGACTAGTTGTCTCTTGGTTAGTTTACCATGGTACTCAATCTTTGGAATAGAAACATACATGTCATCTTTCAGTGTGTTCCAGTGTAGCCCTAATGTTTTGGGACAGTCATCATGGGACACAAACTCCATTACAGGCTCCTTTTCTTTCAACTCATCAGGAATAGACTCAAGAAGTTTTTGAGAATTAGATCTCCACTTCCTAAGCAAAAATCTCCCTTTTTCCAGCAGTTTATTAAGTTGAGGACGTAGTTGTAATGCTGATTCTACTGTGTCAGTACCAGAAAGCAAATCATCGACATAAAAGTCAGTCATTACTATTTCAGCTGCTATCGGAAACTCAGAGTAATGATCTTTAGCTACTTGTCGTAATGTTTCGGTAGCAAGGTAAGGTGAGCTAGTGACCCCAAAAGTCAAACGTTTCATTCTGTAGTCACTTACAGGTTCATCAGGTGAGGAACGGAAAACAAATCGATGTAAATCTCTATCTTTCTCAGCAATTAGGATTTGCCTAAACATCTGGGATATATCTGCAGTCATAGCAACACGATGTATGCGAAAGCGAAGTATTTGTTGCACAATAAGGCTGTATACATTAGGCCCTGAAGATAGAATGCTATTGAGAGATTTACCATTAGTTGTCTTTGCTGAAGCATCAAAGACTATGCGTACTTTGGTTGTGGTAGAGCTCTGCTTGGTTACAGCATGCATGGGCAAATAATAACACTGTTTCTCACCCACACTCACTACTTCAGAAGTAATTCTCTCTGCATGGTCTTGATGAAGATAGTCCAGCACTGCATCTCGGAAAACTGGCCAGTCCCCCCGTTTGGTTAGTGATTTCTCCATAGAGTATAACCTTCGGCACGCTGTGTCTCGAGATTCGCCTAACTTGTGAGATTGGATCTTGCGGGGTAGAGCAACTTCATATCGGCCATCTGGCTGTTGGTGTACTGAGTCATGGAAAGTCTCCACTGCTTGCTTTTCCTCAGCATTGAGAGAGCTATCCAAGGAACTTGGCACTTGTTCCACCTCCCAGAACTTCTTCAAGAGCTGGTCCAAGTCTTCCTCAGGTTCACATGTCACATGGAGGTGAATGGAATTGTTGGACTGAGCTCCTTCACATTCACCAGTGATAGCCCAGCCAAAGACTGTTTGGAAGGCCATAGGTTCTTTGTCGCCACCTGCAACTGTACTAGGAAGAATAATTCTCTTAAGAACATTAGAGCCAAAGATAGCATCTATTTTCCCTGGCTTGTCAAATAAAGGATCAGCTAAGTCTAAACCCTTTATGAATTCCCACTTGTTTGCACCCAACACTGGACTAATAGGTAACTCATCTGACACCTTGTCCACGAGATATGCTTTCACACTGATAGGATTGGACGGTTGATACTTGTTCTCCACCTCAAAGGATGTCTTCATACGACTTGGTTTCAGTGGACATCCTTGTGCTCCTTTCAGTATAGTGGTTGTCTTTGTCTTTGGCAAACCCAGTCGAGTGGCAACTCTTGTGGCTAGCAAGGATGAAGTAGCTCCAGTATCAATCAGGACACGTATCTTCATTCGATTCCCATTATCTGCTCGCACAATCACTTGGGCAGTCATTTGCAGAGTGGGCAGGTCGTCTTCCTCCATGGTAGCTAGAGCCATTTGGACAGAGGTAGACTGCTGAGGTTTAGGTTCATTCTGCAATGGGGGAGACTCGTGCTGTGGAACAGGATCAGTGGCAGCTGGTTTGCTTTGGTGTACTGGGCTCTTATCCTTATGGAGCATAGAGTGATGCTTGCAGTCACATCGACTACATCTCTTGCTGGAGGGACAGTCCTTGGTGCGATGTTCAGCAGAAAGGCAATTGGTACATTTCCGGAGACGCTTGGCCATTTCAAACCGCTCCTCAGCACCTGCATTCTTAAAAACAACACAATGATACAAAGGATGAGGATTACTATTACAAAGATCACACTGAGATGACTTCTCTACAAGGTTGAAGGCTGCTCTGAAAGGCTTCTTCTTCGGAGTAAATGTAGAGGTTGCGAATGGATTGTCATCGTGAGAACTTGGATCACTGTCACTCTTTCTCAGAGACTTGACTTGTTCCTTCAGGAATTTCTGAAATACTGGTACAGGAGGGATGTCTTCATAATCTGCCGTGTACTTGGACCATTCAGCGTAAGTCTTGTCTGGCATACAGAGAACTGCCATTGAAGTGAGAATGCAATCTGCTGCATATTGCCCGGTAGCTTTTAGTCCAGTAACATGTTTCTCCCAGTGTGCACTGAGCTTCATGAGATCGTCATAGTTGTGTCGATAGCCTTTGGTATCACTCAAAGCCTTGATGTGTTTACGGTGTATCTCCCTCTTGTCATCAAAGGCATCTTTTAGCAATTGGAGCAGAGTGCTATATGTATGAGTATCACCAGTAGGAGGGGACACAATGTCTTGAGCTAGTTTGCTCTTCATAGAAGAACGTAAGTAAGATAGTTTTTCTTCGTCGTTCAGACCTGGATTTTTATCCACAGCTGTTGAGAAGCGCTCCCAGAAGACTGGCCAATGTATTTGTTTGCCATCAAAGGTAGGTAGCTCCATCTTTGGTAACCGAATGTTCCCACCAGACCTAGGCGTAGCAGGTGAAGAGATAGATGAGTGAGTGTCACTATCAGAGCTGGGTAATGAGGCTAGAGGAACAGCTTTGGAGCGTACACGAGACTCCATTTCCCGTTTCATCTTTAAATAACGAGTTCGAAATGCTTTGCGAACATCTTCCAACTCAGTAACATGGCAACTGTAGACTGAAAGCTTGTCGATCTTGCCACTGAGACTAGCAATGTCCTCTGAATGAGTAGCTTCTGAGTCTGCCTCCATAGAGACTTCAAGGGCATGTACATCACCATCCACTTCAGTCGCCAGCTTGTAAAAGAGATTCTTTGAAATTAGTTCATTGGTATTTTCAACAATTTCCAAAGTCAGATCGTAGATATCATCATAGGCTTTATCATCATCAGCAATGCTAGGTTCTTCATCATAGTAAGTTGTCATAATTGTTCTCTCTCTCTGAATGTTGTCGGCCACTTCATCAATAGAAGTTTTTAGCTGTTGAAGCTTGCCAGTATCGACTTTGTTGATGTCCCGCTTAAGGAGTGTCTTCAACTGTCTTCCCAAGCTTTTGGTGGTTTTCTCCATCTGCTTTCGGTTGCTTCGCAAGTTTTTGAGAGAAGGTACTTCTTCTTTGTCCATGGCACAATTAGACAATGATAGAAAACTACAAATAATCAAACTCAAACTAGGAACAGTTGCCTTGCTAACTAGAAGCTGAGAATTAGCTAGAGAGCTAGAAGTGACTGTTGTTTGCTGTTGGAATCTGGCAAGATAGAGTCAAGCACAGATCCGGCTCGAAGGACCAATTATGTAGTAGCACACGACAATTGGGTAAAGCTATAAAAACTCAGCCAAACTATCACGCAAAGACTACTAACTAAAACTAAGGGAAAAAGACAAAATATCTCCAGACTTAAACACACTGACTAAGGCCTATCCACTATTCCCAGTATGCTCAAGATCCCTATCAGTACTCAGTCTCAAATTCAAACAAAATGATACAGAACTAGAGAACAAAGTACAATTACAGAACATAAAACAAAACAAAATGAATGATACACAAAAGCAAGCAAGAACTATAAAAAGTATGGACAAGCTTAAGTATAACAGATAAGAAAAGGAAAGCACAAAATAGTAAAGGAAAAAATGAGGGAGTTAA
>WLWD01000786.1_pt1 | contig 58916 bp, 26 predicted proteins | sample 6712731 | NCBI WGS metagenome assembly WLWD01 (sample SAMN12718690, study PRJNA576275) | sponge metagenome | isolation source: marine sponge | host: Mycale hentscheli | place: New Zealand: South Island, Marlborough, Capsize Point | collected 2014-11-01 | reverse complement strand
AAAGAGGGTGGGGAAAGAGGGTGGGAAAGAGGGTGGGGAAGAGGGAGGGGAAGAGGGTGGGAAAATTATTTGTACATGGGGAAATTGTTTGTATATTAATATTGAACTGAAAAACAGTTTTAGCCTTAAGTTGATATATTAATATATAATGTTTTTTGTTCATTTTATGTGCCTATCTGTTTTATTCAGGGACATTTTTAGCATAATACATTGAGAATCACATGAGAAAATAAAACAAGTGCTAGATTTCCTAGACAAATGCAAATTATACTGATAAAATTGTAGTAAAGGAAGCTTTAAACTGAATTGATGGACCATGAAAGCATAAATGTATAGTAGAGTTAATCACCTAATTGTTTTGTGCATGTATAAACACTTATAAAACTCTGGATTAAGAGCACAAGTTGTAAGAAAAAAAAATTCATGATATGAAGTCGAATGATATTTTCCTCAGTACATGTGCTAAAATCCGAATACCATAATTCTTCCTGCTATTATTTATGCTAATTGACTAGTGAGCAAGACACTCTCAGAGGTAACATTACTGAAAATTGGTGATATTTGTTTGTTTTATATATTATGTGTGGACGTACATATGTCATTTTGTACTTTGACCATTGTGTATTTTTGTGTTAATTCAGTGTTCGACCCTGTCCCAAACAGAACTCTCTGATTTATCGATAATTACCCGTATTATCCTAGAAGTTGAATTGTTTACCAATTGTAATTCTTTTGTGGGTGCAGTTAGCTAAAACTAAAAACTTAAGGCAGTTCCATTTCTAATTCTGCATTTTATTATGCCCCCAAAAATTATGCCACTCTGATCCTGTCAAATACTTTTCCTTCAGTTACTATCATTAGCTATGTAGGAATTTTGCAGCAAAATTGTTGCAATGTGGCTGATAAATAACCTTTCAGAATAAATTATCTTCCTTTTATTAATATATTATTAGTGTGACCATTCACTTACTTGGAAATCCTAATTGTGTAATTTTAACTCCTTTTTCTACAAATTGAAGAATGTAAATAAAAAGAATATTAATAAACCATACTCAACAGCATGCAATAAATAAAAATTTTGAAATTAAGTCATTGACTAAATATTATAAATAGATAGTGCTAAAATATTGATATGCTAAAGTATTGATATATTATATGGAAATTTTGAGCATTTATAAAAAATATCTATTAAAAGGTGTAAGCCAAAATGGTTTGTTTCGTTTTTTAAAAAAGTTTTTAATCTATCCAATCGATGGAGATTATATAGAAACATGAATTCAATAAAAATAACAACAACAAAAACACATCCGGTACATTAAAGAAAAAAATGACAACAAAAATCAAACTGTGCAAACCCTAACTTTTTCACCCCTCTTGATGATTACCTCTTATAATTTATTCAGTTTAGACACAGTTAAGTTTTGATTATTTTCACATCTTTAATAATTAAATGGTTCACAATCTATAATGTTCTTAAATTAAGTATAGCTTTACCTGATGCTTCAGTTCCACCTGATGGCTGCAATGAACCGTATATAACATCTTCCTTAGTTGCATACAATGGAATCTTTGCCTTAGTTTCTACAAAATCAAATTTTAAACTAAAAATTAGATAATTATAATTGGTATAAGGTGTATGAATTTGCATGTGTGATTAGATTGTTTGAGGGTGCTATTAAATTATTGTTACATGTATTTCAATAATATCATAAATATTAACATATGTTTATACTGCCTCTATGAAAATAATATTTTGACCGTTTTTTATGATAAAGTTTTGATTAGAGTTTGTTGAGAAACCCCTGAAAAATATTTTGCAAGTAGAGTAGTGACAGTCTATACGTTTTTTTTTATAATATGAAAATTAATGATTCATAACTTACTTTTATTGGGTAATTCAGCATATACAATTTCTTCTTCAGGATATTCAACTAAAATAAATTAATTAGTAAGTTAATATTCTGAAATTATATTTTCACAAACAGATTGAACAGATTCTCTATTATGATACATTATTTGGGATAAATATAGTCTTATTCTTTTGTTTTCATTACACATACTTAGGAATCTTAATTGTATTGCGGATAACACCCCCTATAGTTATGGCTTATTCAAGTGAGTTGAAGTTGATACTACTCCAAATCAACTGTTATTTTGTCCTAGTAATTGCTAGTTAGTGTAGTGTAAAGCTGAGGGTTTGCACCCTTGGTGCTTTATTCAAAGTGAATAAATAACATCGGTAAGGTTGGAGCTGTATTCAGGACATTGTTTGTTTCAACATGTCATCTACACACTGATGATGACCATCCATCAAATGGTAGGAACTTTTGTGCTTTATAATATTTTACTGAACTAATTATAGCACAATAATGTGAAAGTAATGTTTAAAATTAATTATTCAAAGACATTCTGCTTAAATTTTACATATTATTATCTTATTTTGTTGCAGGAATATTGTGTTAAGACTAAAATAGTATTTTGCTGTGGAACTGTTTCAAGCAATTACAATTCTATTTATATTTTTGCTTATCATTTTGTGGCTAAATCTTTCATATTTTTTCCATTAATTTAAATATCAACTTAGATACACAGCCATATATAGCTCAATATATATATTTATTGCAGCTTTGATATTTTTACTTGAATATTTCCGCATCACGCGAGCGTTCTGTATTCTCCCATATTGTACGGTTTATATTGTACGCTCCTTGTAGCACGCGCGTAGCGAGTAAAATCAATGAAAATTGTATTGTAACCGGTTGAGAAAAATTTCAAAGAAGCAATAAATCACTTATCACACTCGTCGTACAATATGGGAATGATATTTTACTCTCACGCCACATTTTCACTCGCCTTTGGCTCGTGAAAATATTTTGCGTGCTCGTAAAATATTTTCCCATATTGTACTCTGACTCGTGCTATAAGTATTATATATATATCTATTTACCTTCCTTTTCCGCTGGAGCGAAGACTTTGGCCTCAATCTCTTCTGTAAATGTAACACATGACAGCAATATATTTAGCCACACTCATTACTATTATTACTTTTGTCAAGAATGACTCAATCAACTATATGACCTTTGCTAAACACAATCTTGAAGTCGATTAGAATATTCTTAGCTATTCACTTTTTTTTTAATTATCATTACAACAATTTTAGAAGTCAAAATCATTTAGATGCTTTAACACATTTTTTTAAAGTTATGATGCAAACGATTACAAAATTATTTTATACTTTGAAATGTAAAAGTATAAGATTATAATAATGATAGGAACTATTGAGATGAGCTATTCATATTAGTTTAGAATAGAGTGATATTCTACCACAGATAGTATCTACGGTAGCTTATTCTAAAGTGATAAGCTAGATGATACTTGATTTCCCTATAAGCTAGCTTATTCTGAGTGAAATTCAAATTCGAATGCTGGCAATTATACATACATACACTTGATCGTTGGATATAACGGCACAAGACTTACACTATATTTTCTCAGTGGCTTGACTATTAGGTATTGATTTTCTAGGGGTGTGCAATCAAATTTCCGAAATGGGTAAGGATCTCTAAGCAAAAGTGTTCTGTTTATCAAGCAGCCTTTCCAAAGTATGCTCCATTGAAAATGCTGTATTGTACCAGAATTCTAGTAGATAAAGTATCGTATTGTATTCTCTTAGTAGTGACTTAACTATTGGAAACTGGATTAATATAATAGAAAATGAACTCAGCTAAGTTTGTATGATGTAACTCCGAAGTAGAACCTCCCTTGTCGGACTCCCAAGTTACGGGCACCTCCCTCTACTGGGCAGCTGCTATGTACCTTGTGGTTAAGGTAAAGTATCCCAACTAGCAAATTTGACAGCTGCTTTTGGATAGGCAGTTTTTTTATTTAGCTATTTTGAATGCATTCTGAGATACGGGCAAATCTGAGATACGGGCAAATCTGAGATACGAGGTGCCCAGATAAGAGAGGTTCTACTGTACTTATTAGTCTTTTTTCTCATTAATTTCTTGCACCTGCGCTATTGTTTACACTTTTAATGCCATAATATACCAAAATCTCAATTGTTCGTTAGTGAGTCTTGTTTGGCTCGCCCAATTATAAAAAATTATTTAGTATTGATTATTTTTAAAGTGTATTAATTATTATTAATTTAATTCTTTATTAAATTAATAATAATAGTAAATTCAATATTAAATTGATTAACTATTAAATTAATATATTTACCTTCTGAAGAGCTTAGGAATTCTTCTAATTTTTTATCTGCGAAAGATAGTTAATGGATTTCATTAAATTTTCTCTCTTTTATTAGATAAGTAATTAAAAGACACAATATGAAATTATAATGTCCGTGTGGCTTGATTGAGGAATGTATTGAAAGTAGATGACAGTGAACCGAAATCTATTAGTGTAGCTATCATTTCTGTTTTTGTTATGCATGTATTTTGAACTTTCACTGCATGTATGTACATATAAATTCCTTACATTACATTTATTCTGACATTCAATCTAATCCGTAATTATTGATATGTGTTTGAAGTTGGACATATACAGTAGGGGTAAAAAAAAAGTTCCCATTGAGTCGTTTTAAGGACTTTCTAAAGTCTGCATGGAAGACTTTTAACAAGATTTTTTTGTGTGCAACTTTTAGCCTGACTTTTTTTTTGTAGCGACCTTTTACTGCGACTTTTTTCTCTAGTGACCTTTCTGAGTCTGACATTTTTCTGGTTAGGGGCAGAACCCTTCTAGAGCACTTCAGTTATTGTGGTTAAACAGTATGTACAGGACAGCACCTGCTTGGTATGTAGCAGCTGCAAAGTCAGATTAAAACTAGGCTGCAATGGTTTAAAAAAATACTAAACAGACTTTAAAAACCAGTTTAAAAGTCGGTTCAGCAGCTGGTGACTAGTGTAGTTGGCATTGGTTGTTAAAAAAGTCGTTAAAAAGTCTCCTTACCCTAGAGATTATTTTTCTGTTAGTCGCTAAAAAGTCTGGTCGCTATGGGAGACACAAAGTCTGCTACATGGAAACCTCAATTCTCATTTTGTTTTGCTCATAATGATTACTTATAATATGCAATATTGACTAGTGTATATAATAACTATTATTATTAATTAATACATCAGTCAAATTCTAGCACATTTAAGAAATAAGCTCTAGAAAGTAGTGTGAAGTTGAGAGTTGCAAACGGCAAGCTTAGAGATAGATTTTAATTTAGCATTATCATGCTCAGCTACAGCAAGCATTCACATAGTCATCCGTTTACTTGGGTAGAAATATGCACTTAAACTATAACCGTGATCACTGATTATGATTCTATACAAGACACATGTCTTTCAGTCATTACCAGTCAGCACATCACACTGTAAATACTACATGGGTTAGTTCAGTGGTGTTTAAGCAAAATCTATAGTACAGTACTATTTAGACTATTGGATAATTTACTTCTCAGAGAAAATAATATAAAAAATTAAAATGTGTTTGACACCCAGTAACTACTGCAATACACAACATTTTGCAGCCTGATTGTTCGAATCTATTATGCTGTACTGCAGCTTTAGAAAGCATGACTTTCTGTTGCAAAAATGTGAGGTGTTTAACCCCCCCAAAACAGGGCCCCCTCTGTCTTATACATATATATCCATCCTACTCTATGTAGTATGTGTGGTCCTCACATTATTTATCTTCCTATACTCTTTGTTAGTTTTAACAGGTGATCAGCCGAGCTTGCTAAGTACAAAGATACACTTATATTGTTTTGCTCGTAATGATTACTTATAATATGCAATATTGACTAGTGTATATAATAGCTATTATTATAAATTAATACATCAGTCAAATTCTAGCACATGTAGTTTAACATTTAATACCAAATTGTATAAAAGTAAGTATTTCCCCAACTATTGGAACATTATGGTATGTAATGTGAATACTAATTCTAAATTACAAAATTACTATCCAATTTACAATTAAAGAAAAAATATAATCATAATTGCAATTACACCTATTGATATTTTATTTTTTCTGTAAAATTGTAATTATTGTACAAAAGGCAATAAACTGACCTTCATAATGCCTTCTATATAGGCTTTCGAGGTGAGTATCTGGATTATTAAAGTATTTAGGTGAGTACAAATTAAGCCAGCTCATAGCATTATAGTAACCATAGCAAAGGTAAAATCACCAAAGGGTAAACGGGTTTTAAACCAGATTTCAATTAACTAGTTATACATAAAATTATGCTATTCTTCATTTCTATGAGCAATAGAGAATAATACATACACCGATATAATTGTGTGCAGACAGCCTAAAGTTCCACTTCATATTTAAGGTGCCAATTATGAATATTGGGGCTAAGCTAGCCACTGAGAAACAGTCCATTACTAATTTTAAGAAGGTAGAAATTGTACATTGCAATCATCCAGCGACATGATCAGAGCTATTGTATACAGATGCTAATTTCAACCAGAGGTAAGCTGTAGTATGCAAGCAATAGTTTTAAAGCTATGCCATCATTTTCCGCTAGTTTTAAACCCCACCCATTCCCCATCGTTATGTTTTGAGAATGAGAGAGAATAAAAAGTAGCTTGTCTTTTCACTGCATGCTTAAGTTGTTTTGACATTTGAAATTTGGCATACGCATAGAGTAAGGGTTAATTCTGCAAAAGCAAATATTGGGGAAAGAAAGCACTTTTCAGATGATCTACTTCTGGAGCCTATATCTCAAGGTCCCTTTACCGAGACCCGCTCACATAATACCAGACATGGCAAAAGCCATGACGATATTATTGAGTAATGAGAATTAATTACTTTATTATTAGTATAATAGTATGTTTGAGCATGTGTTGGGCCAGGTACATTATTCATGACTAATTGATGATACAAATGCATTACATCCTCATGAAAATCACTAATGATGTAAAGAAGTGAAAAGTTACTATGAAATGAAGCACCAAAGGCATAATCCTTCAGTGCTACTCTACTAGCTATAACAAAATCATAGGTATCAAAATAAGAAAATGGTAGATTTGTTTCTTCATAATGAGCTAAGTCTGTAATGGACTCAATGTAAAACTGTGATTACAGCACACATTACTACTTTGTTCTAAGTTAATTTTAATTTGTACATTTTAGTCAAGTAATGTTTCCTGCAGGCTACTGTACACCACACCACTTCAGTCAAGAAAAGGACGAGTGAAAGTTATCTCGATATAAAATGAAATTTTAAGCATCATCAAGTGCCATAGGGTGCGGCACCCCGATGAAGACTTTTTACCAAAACATTATCGGAAGCCAAAATGGATAAAAAATTGTTTTTTCATACTGACAATACTGCTAAGAAGTTAAGACTTGTACTGGGCTGGCTAGCCAGGATGTCGTGAACTACGGGAGTTATAAAGAAGGACAAGAACAGTTATTGGCTGGCTAGCTGACTGGCTGGTTGACTGCTGACTATATCATTTGCAAGCTTATTAGCAAAACGTTCTGCTGGTCTAAAGCTCTAATTTTTTAAGTCCTAAAAAGATAGATGAAAGGCTTTTCCATTGTTCTCCACTAATTTTTTTTCCATATCAGAGTGCCGACCCAGCCTTCCCCATTGTTATTTGTATTAGACTTTATTGGACATGTAGACTTGCTGATATGCTGCTCATGAATAAATTCGCGTGTTATGAATATCGTTAACCTCAGATGACAAAACACGGGCTATTATTCAACAGCTCCTCATCGCGACTCTTTCCTCATCATGCGACCTTCCGCCAGTAAGTCACAGAAGCTGTGTAAAATTACACAATTTTGGAGGCCGAAAGAGTTATACATAGTGTTTAAGTTTTTCTTAACATACCATTTTGTGATTTCTTAATATTTACCTTGTTCTCTTAAATCAAGTTCATCCTCTGCAAAATATTAAAAAATATATTTCAATTTTTTTACAACATAAATAATTTATGTTACATTACTCTGTATGAAGTAGTTCTGACACTGCAGATTTATGCTGTTTCGTTAATTTGTATTTTAGAGAATACAGTTTTGAGTTTTACAAGATTTTCAAGCCTGATTGTGTATTTGTTTAAACTAGTCCAATTAATGTCTGCAGATACTATTTAGGCACTTTTTTTTAATGTAGTTATTAAAATAATTATCCGGTATAGTGAGAGATTTAAGTAGAAGATATTATATAAGTGTTTAGTTCCTTGATATGACAGTTACAATAATTTCAAAACTTCTGCACAATAAAAACATTGTTCTTGTGCCACGGGATTTAAGGGGTTTCATCAGCAGAGAAAGCTTGGATTTTAGTTGCCATTAAAATCAAGTACAAAAACCTGCCATTTTTTCATACTTGTTTTCTAATTTTAGATTAATTAAGTTTAGTAAATATGCAACACTGCAAATTATATTTATATAGTTTATAAGTCCAGTATTTATGCAGCTTTAATAATAATTTGAGCTGAATACAACCGCATTTCCTATTTCATACAATTGTGTGTGCGACAAATAGAAAGAGAAATTTATTCATACTTCAGTCACCTGACATTTCTTTTCTCACAGCTATATCATCTAAAATTTCACAATAATTTGATTAAAGGTATAGTTTGAAACTTTTTTTAAATTATAGTATGACCTAAAATAATTTTTTAAGTTGTTGTTAGCAACATTGTTGAAAAATAAAAACAAGATGCAATGCATACCTGGTGATATTTCATATTCTTCATTAAGAAGTACATCCTCTAAAATTACAATTTGTGCATGTGATTAATAGCAAGAGAAATTTATTCTTACTTCATATGTAATAGTTACCTGGTATTTCATTTCTCACAGCTATATCGTCTAAAATTTCACCAAATTCACACCAAACTGGTGGTGTGAATGCCCACCACCTATGCATAGTGTGTCCTTCACACTTTCTTCCTAGTGTCAATGCACACTTAGTGTGAAATTCACACTCAATGGAATAGCATGGACCCTTTACCGAACATTAATTATATTCATATGCCGGCAAAACCAAATGCTATTATCACTGTAATCTACCTTATAAATGTTTTGTACACTTGTGTGCTAGATAAGAGAGTGACTAAGATTTTAGTCGTCTGATTAATGAGATCTAGGATTACACCAATATCTTTTTGGAAAAAACATGTTGATATGTGTTACTAGAATCAATGTAACTTAGAATAAATCAGCATTAATGTAAGTATGAGTTCATAGTGATTGTGGTGAGAATTCACACTAAATTTGGTGTGCACTTCACACCCAAACGATGAGGTGTGCGCATCACACCATATTTTGGTGTGACTATTATTACAAGTGATTCACGCTTAATTTGGTGTGAACTACACACCTTTTGGTTTACAGTGAATAAGTAATAGTTAGAGCATAAGCGCTTCGGTACTGGTGCATTTGTGCACTAAATCCACCAGTACCTAAGCGCATGCTCTAACTATTTTAGATCCCGTTTACCCAGAGGCCTGCCCAGTTTCCACTAGCAACTTTGTTTATCAGCATTTTCGGTGTCAAGCGAATTCTTCCATGTTTCCGGCCCAAAATTAAAATTCAATTAAAATTCAATTGAAGAGCGCCAGAAAGTTTACTTTAGCAAGTTTACCTTAGCATTGTAGCTGCCAGCTGTTATCTCCAGATCTAACTCTACCTGGGCTACTCTGCAGTAAGCAGTAAAGCAGCTAGCTATGGTAAATTCCTGTAGTACCAGAGCCGCAGGAGAGTTATATGATAAGGCTGGTCCCATATAGGTGGATATGAGAGAGTAGTGGCCTCACATAACCTGCTCCCTGCTTTATCCAGCCTATTCTATTAAACTAAAACTCAAAAATAGCAATACCCCAAGGGTTGTTAGTATGCACAGTTCATATACCTAAAGGCAAAAAATAGTGCACACTTACCAAGTTAGTACACCTAGTAACAATATAGCAACTGGTTCTAATTTGATTAAAGGTATAGTTTGAAACTTTTTAAAATCATAGTATGACCTAAAATAATTTTTAAGTTGTTGTAGGCAACATTGTTGAAAAATAATTACAAGAACCTTAAGGTACAAGATATATTTGTCATTTGCAATGCATACCTGGTGATATTTCATATTCTTCATTAAGAAGTACATCCTCTAAAATTACAATTTGTGCGTGTGATTAATAGCATGAGAAATTTATTCATACTTCATATGTAACAGTTACCTGGTATTTCATTTCTCACAGCTATATCATCTAAAATTTCACAATAATTTGATTAAAGGTATAGTTTGAAACTTTTTAAAATTATAGTTTGAAACTTTTTAAAATTATAGTATGACCTAAAATAATTTTATAAGTTGTTGTAGGCAACATTGTCGTAAAATAATTACAAGAATCATATAAGGAACAAGATATATTTGTCATTTGCAATGCATCATACCGGGTGTTATTTCATATTCTTCATTAAGAAGTACATTCTCTAAAATTTCAATTTGTGTGTGTGTGATAAAGCAAGAGAAATTTATTCATACTTCATATTATGTAATAGTTACCTGGCATTTCTTTTCTCACAGTTATATCATCTAAAATTTCACAATAATTTGATTAAAGGTATCATTTTTAAAACTTTTTAAAATTATAGTATGACCTAAAATAATTCTTAAAGTTGTCGTAGGCAACATTGTTGAAAAATAATTACAAGAACCATAAAGAACAAGACATATTTGTCATTTGCAATGCATACCTGGTGTTATTTCATATTCTTCATTAAGAAGTACATCCACTAAAATTAGAGTGTTATATGTCAATAATTTTAATTAATAAGAATCTTTATTCAGAAAGTTTTTCAAGACTTTTACTCTGTTTCAATATTAAAAAAATGAGTATTAAAATAATAATAACATTATAACTGTTAATATTATATATATATACATTTATATAATATATATATAATATTATATATAATATATTGTGGGGCTACACTCTGCACAGAGAGAAAGAGAGAAGAGATGAGGAAGTAAAGAAGATAAAGAAGATTACAATAGTTTCAATATTGAAATACACATCAAATGACTTGGTTTCTGTATCATGAGGAACAGTTATAATTTGTATTTCAGTTGTTTTTGTTAATGTCGGTAAAGTGTGGACTCGAAGTAGGACTGCACATGTGCAGTGGACATACTATACTTGTTGTTAGGGTGCATTTATGTTTAGTTTGTTTTTACTAAAAAACTGTGATGGGGAAAGTTGTAGGTTAGCCCTACCCCTTAGGACTAGTCTAGATTGCAGGCAAGTTTAGCGTAGACACAATTTATTAGACTGGATCATGTCTCAAACTCCTTTGATGGCACATCGTCTGGCCATTCCCTATCTCACTGTGATGATAATAGAGCTTAATTGACCTCCATCTTGTTCCGTTTTATAGAATGACCCTGTATATAATTATATTGATGGATGGTACGTATGCCCCACCAGCTTCTGCTAAAAATTTAGGACTGAGTATGTTCTGTAGCTTTGGAATTAAAAATGTAGGATTATTTCCTAGAAATGATTGCTTTCTCAAGTCACAAAAACTAGGGGCAAGTGAGTGCAATGGCATTGAAACCCACAATGTTGTGATCAAAGAAGTTGTTTTGCCATGAACATTACTCTAATGTACATGATGGCATAGCTTCTTTGATATCAAAATCAACTAACAATAAACTTTTTTTTTCAGATTATGATAGCATTTGGCATATAATAGTGAGACTGAATTTTTGAAAATAGAACTACGTACCAAGATTTTATCAAAGCATTTGAGACATTCTTGTAGAAACTCGATTAAGTATTTTGAAGTTTTACTGCGTGCAGTTAGTTGTATGCAGTTAAAAACACATTATACATAATTTTGCAATAGAGTTATATCGCTTATTTAATTAATATAAGTGCGTGACAAATTGCAAGAACATTCCATTACGTAAATAAAATTAAGTTAGTTTAAAATATATGACCTATTGAGAATTCTCCAAACTATTTTTAACATTAATTTAATAGTTACCTGATATTGTTTCTGAGTCATCTGTAAGTGAATCCTCTAAAACAAAGATTTTTTTATTGTTTTTAATTAAATCTTGGAATAAGTATTAAATAAATAGATTTTGAAATATGATTGAACCTTTAACTTAAAATTTGTTGTATACTGTTAAATAAAAATAATACATATTTTGTACTACAATTACATTCCTTATTCAGTACAAATGCATCAATAACCACAAGAGGAATGTTCCATTATGTAATTATACAATATTACTTCACAATAATATTTTCTTATGTGTGTTCATCAATTTACAAATGCATAAATAGCTACCATCTTTAATATAACTGATACATTCTTTAAATTTATAATACGTCATGACAAACTATAGCTTGATACTGCAATAGTTATTAATATGGCTGATGAGTAGTTTTGAGATTAGTTGAAGGCAATATTGCTGTCAGTAATATAAAATTACTCATTAAAAAATATTGTTGGGATTATTGTTAGACTTACCTAATATTCATAATATTTCTCATTAATATTATAAACAAAAATGTAAAATTATCTGTATTCACATGATGTAAATCATATGAACTCATTAAAATTTTCAGTTTGTGATAATTTATTACTTATTTTATACTTATTATAAATTTTAATGTCATCGTATAAAACAATGTAAAAATAATGTTATTTCATTTCTTACAGAGCTAGCATGATAAAATTAACTTTAATCACTCTAAGAAGATGTACAGATTTTTCAATCCCAGTATTAGTACCTATGCCAAAACGCAGATGCCATTTTTACATACTATCTGATTATATTTACTGAGATAGGAGGATTTCTGTAAGTCTAACATATTCACCTGTAAAAAAATTATGCCCTCCCCCTCACTTTACCAGATCCTATATTCACCTTGCATTTGGTAAAGCGTAAGGCCCAGCCACACTAATATAGCCAGAGGTGTGATTGGTGGGTGAGCATGCTTGAACATTTGGATATGAGTAACATTTTACCCACTACTGCTTGGCGGCACCAGTCCTTGTCCTCATTGTTGTGCTGTGTCACTGAGACATAGCCCTACCTTATGATTGGCCTTATTGCCTTACTTTGGCTATCACCTCCCTTTATGAATTAGAGCTTAATCCCTCACCTATGTCACACTGGAACACTCACTGACACATTGACATCTAGTTCTAGTGGAGTGTATTATACCGACTACACTCTGTTCTCCTAGTCTTATTGGAAGTAATGTGCTGTGGATGGGTGAGTTTATTTCCAACTAGCTCTCTAGCTCCCTTTGCTGTGTGTATACATGCGAGCTGCACTGTGCTTGTAGTGGAACTGACCAATCCATGGCCCACATATTCTCTACTATGTATACTACATACCCCATGTCCTGTCAACCCTTTATCCTCTTTTTTCTACTACATTCACCTATGTAACAACAATCTTATCTCAATTTATAATACTTGCCAACCAAGACGGTATTGATGTTTCAATCATGACATTAGCAAAATACTGACGTCTATTTTTTATACATAGTAGCTACTTACCTTCATTTGGAGAGGTTACTAAAGATTTATTCTCATCATTTGCATCTGTATAAAACCAATCTTATTTCAATGCTTTTAATTGGTATATAACTAGAAGTAAACTATTTCAGTATGAGGTGGTACAGCTTTTTCAATGTCAGCTTTTACGTCTATATCAACATTCTGATGTCATTTTTATTATGTACTTGCTAATTATATATTTACCTTTTGTTGGAGGAATTACTAAAGGCTTTATATCTTCATAATAATCTATGGAAAATCAATCTCATTTCAATGCTAATAATACTTCATCACTAAATAGAAGTAAACTTACTAATTTCTTGAAAAGCTGGTAATGATTTTTTAATCTCGGCTTCAGCGTCTATATCAATACGCTGATTGAAAATTGTATGCATATTAGCTAATTATATATTTACCTTTTGTCAGAGGAGTCACTATTGGTTTAATCTCATCATATAAATCTATATAAAATCAATATGATTTCAATGATTATAATATGTAGATAACTAGAAATAAACTTACTTATTTTAGGAGGAGGTTGTACTGCTTTTTCAATACCAGCTTTAGCATCTATTCAACATGCTAATGTCAATTTTATATTTACTTGTTAATTATATTTACCTTTATTCAGAGGAGCTACTACAGGTTTAATCTCATCATATAAATCTATATAAAATCAATATGATTTCAATGGTTATATTATGTAGATAACTAGAAATAAACTTACTTATTTTAGGAGGAGGTTGTACTGCTTTTTCAATACCAGCTTTAGCATCTATTCAACATGCTAATGTCATTTTATAATTTTACTTGCTAATTATATTTACCTTTATTCAGAGGAGCTACTACAGGTTTAATCTCATCATATAAATCTATATAAAATCAATATGATTTCAATGGTTATAATATGTAGATAATTAGAAATAAACTTACTTATTTTAGGAGGAGGTTGTACTGCTTTTTCAATACCAGCTTTAGCATCTATTCAACATGCTAATGTCAATTTTATATTTACTTGCTAATTATATTTACCTTTATTCAGAGGAGCTACTACAGGTTTAATCTCATCATATAAATCTATATAAAATCAATATGATTTCAATGGTTATAATAATGTCGATAACTAGAATATTAATCTCAGCTTCAGTATCCTGATGTAAAATCATATTCATACTAACTAATTATATATTACCTGTTTTGGAGGAACTATTACAGTCAGTGTATGTAAAACCAATCTCTAAAGTCAAGTAAACTTACTCATTTGAATAGATACTGATTTCTCAATTTCAGTGTGTTATATTGAGATCTTACAGTTCTCAACTGAGACCTAGCAAGTGTTCAGACTTTCTTTGGCAGATTTGTAGTATTGCATAAATTCTCGGTCTTGTGGACCTTGTAGTGCAAGGATGAATCAGGGGAAAGAAATAAGTGGTTTATATAATAATACGAGGTAGGACAAAGAGTAGAGTCAGGTGATAGAGTGTAAATTGACAGTGAATGAGGTGGAGAGTGCACATACAATACAAATAAGGTCACCGGCAAGGGTGCTCCCAGGCTTGAGAACTGTAAGATCTCAATATAACACATATTAATATGTTTATATTTTTATAAACATACTGGTTAATTATTACATTTATAATTTTAGAAGTTACTGAAGTCTTACTAATATCATAACATTTACCTAATTAAAAACAATATTATTTAATTTTTGCATATGTTAGCCCATGCGATACTGATTGTTCAATTTCAGTGCTAGAATTATGCTGATGTCTATTATTTTTGTACACACTAGCTAATTTAACATTTTTGGGTGGGATTACGGAAAGTTTGACCTCATCATAGTCATCTATGTAAAACAAATCATATTTCAATGCTTATACATGTATACTGGGTAGCTCAATAGAAGTATACTTACACTTTTTCGGAAGAGGTACTGATTTTTCAATCTCAACACTAACATCTATAGCATTATGCTTCTGTCATTTTTATGCAAACTACCTAACTAAAAAAAAAGAATGACGGAAACATTAATATGAAGTTCTACAATCATCATCATTATCTAACTCATAACAAAGAATATTGCCAATGTCATTTTCTGTTTTATTGGTTAATCATTTCTATATGCTTATGTCAATTTGTTACATGATAAATAATGATGAATGCATGCATATCTGAAAGAGGACGATCTACGAATAACATTATTTTTTAATACTTCATGATGACAGAAGTGAATTCTATATTATATAGCTGGTGACTATTAATTTTAGCAAACAAATACGCAATTACTTTCTTACATCATCCATTTTTACTATCTGAATTACCAGTAACTCATGATGAACAAACTCTTAGCTACAAACAAAATGGCCAGAGTTATTTTGTAACTTTAGCAATCAAATATAGAATTATGTACTTACCTGAGCTTCCCTGTGTAGTGGTAGCATTTAGTAACTAGTCCGACTATCAGTGGCTCTTGACAACAAACTAGTGGATTCAGCTGCAAAAATATTGTGGATTGTTTGAATATACATCAGGTAAAGGGTTTTCTATGCCATAATAAACAGTCACAGCAACGTTTTGTGATTTGAAAAACAGGCCGAAGTTTAAAAACTTCTTAATGATGTAGTATAAGAGAAATGCTGTGTTTTAAGATAAAATACAGGTACCCGCATTGGTTTAAGGGGCCTATTTACCATCATTATATATCCACGATCAACAAACACAAATTTATATTTTACCCCAAAATACACATAGTGTCTCGTTTCGCATGCTCATTAATATATTTATATAAATTGTATGTGAAATTCATCTACAAAAGTATTGTGCATAGACTGATGTTAACTTTTTTGTATAATTAATAGGCTCTGGCGAGGCTAAATCTACAACTATAATGTATAATTATTATTTTAATACCATAATAGTATGTATAGAATAACACAACATTCACCTTCTTTGGTTACAAATGATCGATCTAATGAAAACAATAACCAAAAGAACAAAAAAACTATCATTGTTGTTTTAATAACATTGTAATATTATTGTGAAAGAAAATTATGAACAGGTGTAATTATTCAATAATTGCATTAATTGTTTAGATGAAAATACATTTTCCAAATATGATGTTAAAAGTATAATTACAATTTTTTAAAGAAAATCTCATTTTGTTTATTTTATATTATGTTTATATTAAAAATAGTGTAAGTATCATACAATTATATTAAATATCCTAATCAATTAAATTTAGCAACTATTATTTAACGAACAACATAATTTGTTGTCCAGAACTTATTTAGTAATGTTATAATACCTTCTTGCGATGCAACGATGTCACCAACATCGTCTGAAAGATGTACATAAGATAATTTTACAATTGTGGTAGTCACATTTGATTGTAGGTTTAAAATTTAAGATTGAATTATGTAAAATTATGTTATCATAAACAGTTTTACAGTAGATCATTTCATACAAGATCAAATTATTGTAATTTTTCAATTGTACTAGTATTTTTTTATTGTTTACTTTGTCTTGTGTGATATGGCAGGATATTTCATAAGTAGGCAAATTATGTTTCATAGACTGAAAAATACGCCTTAGAAGAAATATGTTGCTATTATCACCTCTGACTAGTGTAATAAGAGGTTTTATTCAATTCCAGATTTCTTCACTGAACAACATGCTTCTGTCATTTTTATCCAAACTACCTAACTATAAAAATAGAATGACTGAATTTTTAATATGAAGTTCTACAATTATAATTATTATCTAATAAACCAAGAATATGTCAATGTCATTTTTGTGTTATAGGTCAATCGTTTATATTTCTATCATTTTTAGGATGAAACATAACGTTATCCAGTCCAGCATATTCACCTAAAACTGAGGCGGAAATACCAATGCCAGTGTGCTAATGTAGACATGTATCATTATATGCAACACTTTTTATATGAGTCACATGTGATATGGCAGGATATTTCATAATCATTTCACAATTTATGTTTCATTAGACGAAAAAAAAGGTTGAGAAAGAAATATTTTGCTATATCACCTCTGACTAGTGTAATAAGAGGTTTGATTCTATATATCTTCATTGCACAACATGCTTCTGTCATTTTTATTTAAACTACCTAACTATAAAAATGTGTTTACCTTTAATATGAGGGGGCACTGAAGTTTTAATCGTATTACATCCATGTATAAAAATTTTAATATTATATTTGTATATTTATAATGTTAGCTAATGATATAATATTTCAAGAAGAAGTATTGATGTTTTAATTTCAATACAATCACCTTTTGAGTATACAATATAATGTCAATTTGTTTACGTAATAGCTAAAGATGAATGTTGAAATATCTGTAAGATTGAAGATATGAAGTTCTACGATCATCATTATTATCTAATTTGTAACCAAGAATACACTGTTAAAAAAGGGGAGTTTGGAGAACTTAGTTGTTAAATAGGAGGTGCTGCCTGAACACCCCAGTTTAAAGCCTTGTATTGCCTCCATAGGTAGTCATTACTAGAAGATACTTGTTTAAAGATTGCCAAGCTATGCAAGACAGAAGACCCGCAGGTGTACAGATTTTATCAGAGATATATCAATTTTTAATAGCATAAATTCTCGGCCTTGTGGGCCTTCTAGTGCAAGTAATTTGAATGACAGCAAGCCAGAGGAGGCAGTGTATATATACATACATTACATTACAGGAAATATATTTATGAAAAGGATCCAAAGTGTGAAAGTTGTTCAGGGGTGGTAGAGAGTGTACAGGTGAAGAAATTAAGATTCTATGAGCAGAGTGAACAAAGGTGTTGATAGATTGTGTATAGAGTAAGGAACTAAGAAGGTGTTGATAGACTGCCTACAGTTGAAGGAGTTGAATATAACTAAATAACAGAAAGTGTGTAAGACAGCAAACAAAACTAAGAACAGAGGGATAACTTAAAACCACATAACAATTAAACTTAAAGAGTAACTTAAGGAGCAAGTCTCAGGCAAAGTGCCCAACGAGCGGGGAATCGGAGGCTGAAGATGACCCGCTTGCTGGGCCCACCTCCAAGTTAGGCTGGAGGCGCCATGAGAAAATGCTTAGAGAACAAGTTGATCCTGGGAGAGGATCTATAATAGGAATAAGAATAAGGACATGTAAAAGATTAGGGAGGTGGTTGTGACTGAGATGGGGGGACATAGTTAAGAAATTGCTCCTTTGTAAGACAAACTTCCCTGCTCCTTAGGTGGTATCTTGCTGCATCTGCTGTCGACGGTGTGCCGGCTTTGACAATCAGTACAGAGACTGAGGCGGGAGCTGTCCGGGTGACTAGACGGTGGAAGGGAAGGTCTATGTCTGTGAGGGCTTCTTTGAGATGGGCTGATTTGATGGCTGGGTGATTCCTGACTGAGAGGATGGTTGTGCATTCGGGTAACGATCTGTTTGTCGAATTCTGAAGGAAGGAGTCTCTGTCTCCATAGGAAACTGTGGTGGAATAGCCACTCCCCCACATTTTCAGGACAACACCCATGGACACTCCCTCATCTGAACACATTATATTATCAGCATGCCCTTGATATTATATTATTTATGCATAGCTAATTACTTATCCATACATTCCATTTAACTGTCACTTCCCATTACATCATCCTCTTCCTGTGTCACCCAACCACCTTTGCACATGCCCAGTGGGTCTTCTTATATATTGGCCTGCTCAGCATGTGCCCATTCAGTTGTACTCTTGTGTTGTTCTCTTAATCATCTATCTGAGTTACACTTGTAAAAAGGGTGGGCTTGGATAATTGAGGCCTTTGAAAGCTTGAGAGCAATCTGTGCAACTCTGGTGGCAGCATACCCTCCTGTCTCCCTGTTGTCCCACCACACCTGATGCCAGCGGTGGTCCTACATTCCGTGTCTTCGGAAACTGTTGGATTTGGAGACATACTTCGCCTTCAGTCTACCTCAATTCATCCATTGAGAGTTCTTTTGAGTCAAGCCCACTTTTTCAAGTTGTTCACTTGTTTCTTTTTCCTTCAGGCAACTCCTGATCAGTTTCGGGTGTAGAGGGTTTCCACCCACAGACACACAGTACTCTTCAAAATAGCTGACCTTCGAAATAGCCTATTGTTTGTACACTTGCTCTCTTCCTGTGATTGGACACACGTGGAATACCATTGCCGAACGCAAGTTACCTTTACTTACTTACTTGTTTCTATTATTGCATTGTAGTTGTTGCATTTTGTTGTTCTTGGACACTGTAAATCTTGTGTTTTTATTTGCTGAGTGTGTCATTTTACCATGACTACTAGGCGTCAACGTGCTAAGGCCCTGGCACTTGCTTCTGAAACTTCAGCACAATCTGATGAATCTTCCTCTTCAGCTTCAATTTCACCATTTTCACCAACACCTACTCTTTCACCATTGTATTCAGGCTCAGCATCCACTCTGGTAGACACTGACCGAGTTGGATTGTCATTGCACCAATCTCTCTCATCCTCTTGTGATGAAGCCACATCTTCTGCCAAACCTCCAGAATCTGATGCAGCCCAAATGGCCAAACCTCCAGAATCTGATGCAGCCCAAATGCTCAAGTCCATTACTGCACAAGCCAAAGCGGCCGATGTCGACCCTACGATGATGTTATTTGCACAACTCTTGTCCAGACAAACCCAAGCAGCTTGCTCAACATCTCCACAACCCATGGACAGGTTCGAATCCCTTTCCAAAGCCATCGGAAAGATGAGTGAAGGTGAGGACATTTTTGTCTTCTTGCACAGGGTTGAATTTGAGTTAACAAGTAGAGCTATTCCTCAGCACAGTTGGATTAAGTTTTTGCCCTCAGTCTTAGTTGGCCATATAAGGAAGAATATTACAACAATGTCTCTACCTGCACATCCTTTGATGATATGAAAATTGTTTTGCTCAATTTAGGTGGTTATTCATTTTCCGAGTGCCTGAACTCCTTCCCCTTGAAATTCAGACTTGGTGGGCATAAGACCATGTTACAGTGGTACAACCATTGGCGTTATAAATTCCAAGTGATAATGGATTGTTTGCCCTTTCTAGTTAACTGCACTGACCAAAACATTGAGTTCATGTCTAATGTTTTTGCAACCATTGCTGTTTTGTCAGGAATACCCCAAGAATCTAGAGACAGTATTCTCGCCAGACCTTCCAATACCAACGAGGCATTCATACAAGTTTGTAATTCTTGGTTTCACAATGCAAGCTCTAGTTCTAAGCCCAGCTTTCCTAGGCAACAGCAACATCAGTACCAACACCATCACTCTGGTCACAGGTTTCACAGCGACAACTCTCATTTCGACTCTCATAGGCAACACAGAGCCCCCTTGTTGGCATCTCCCAACACGCAATCTCCTCCCATAAGGAGAGACATCAGCACAGTTACTTGTTTCAGGTGTAATTCCCTTGGACACTATGCCAACAACTGTCCCAATAATGTGTCATCTATTGATCACAGGTCACAATCTCAGAATGTCTCACACACACAACCTCAGCCTCAACCACAGAGTCACTCTCAGGTCCAGCCACAAGCTCAGTCCCTATCTCAACCACAGCAGTCACAACCTGTCAGCAACAACAACTCAGACAGACCAGTCAGACGTATTGAACATGATTCATCAAGCCCCACAGATGACAATGACACAGACATCCTCAACATACATGAAACAGATGACTCATTCATCACACAAGGTCGTGTCAACGACATCCCAACTGATATTATCATTGATTCGAGTGCAAAGGTTTCCCTGATTTCTAGCAATTTTATTTCACCAGATATGGTTCCGGTTGGTTCAAAGACACTTTTTGGCATTTCTCAGATCAGATTCACTGTTCCAGTTTATGAGCTTGATGTTTCCTTACCAACCATGAAAGGCAAATGTAGACTTGCCATGGATAACAGACTTCCACCCTTTACCTTCTTGCTAGGAATTGATTTTGGAAAGGATAAACTGCTAGATTTGATGTCGCGAGTTAAAGCTACACCTGTTCCTGTCATGGCTGCAGACAATGCCCTTGCAGACAAGTTGGCTGACACACTGCATTTGTCTGAAGGTGCCACACCCTTGGCACTGGATGACATTGTAGATATCTCTGACACTGATACCACTATTTCTTCGCAATCTGTCACTGTCTCGTTTCCTAATACACCTACTGTCACACCTTCTCTTCAGCCTGCATCACTTGCACCACTCACGTTGCCCTCAGTCACCTTTGACGGTGTATCTAAGGAGCAATTCCTTGAACTGCAAAAGTCTGACCCATCTCTTGCACCCCTTTGGAATCTTGCTAAGAACCATCAGAATTCTTTGTTTATTGCAAAAGGTTTTCTCATGTGCCTGACTACCACATGCAACCAAGTCTCTAGTGCTCTTGTCGTGCCACAGTCACTCAGAACCAAAGTCTTACAAACAGCTCATGATGGCCTCGGACATGGTGGCTTAAACACCACCAGGTCTCTGGTGAATAAACATTTTTCTTGGCCCAACATGGCATCTGACATTAAAGATTACATCAGCAAGTGCACTCACTGTTTGAAGCACAACAAAAGTGGTGGCATGAAAGTCCCTCTGTGCTCTCCAGAAATAATCTCTGAGAGATGTGAAAAGATAGCCGTAGATATAGTCGGTCCCTTGCCTAAATCCAAACACAATTTCAGATTCATTTTTACTTCCATGGAACTGGCATCTGGGTTTCCCTTTGCGGTGCCCCTCAGGACCTACACTGCTGAAGACACTGCCAGAGCATTGCTTTCTGTTATTGCAGTCACAGGGCCTCCCTTGGCAATTTTGTCTGATCAAGGCTCCAACTTTATGTCCAAAGTTTTGTCCCTACTTTACCAGAAACTAGGTATTTCTAAGGTAAGAACTACACCTTACCATCCCCAGTCTAATGGGAGACTTGAGCGTTTCCATGCCACATTGAAAGCTATGTTAGCCAAATCCATTGAGTCTAAGCAACATTGGCCTGATTCCATTGATCTGGTCCTCTACTTTGCCAGGAACACGCCACACAGCAGACATGGTTACACCCCCCACGAACTTTTATTCCTGAAACCTTCAGCGTTTGTGTTGTCAACCTTGAAGTCATTCTGGTTAGGCGACCCTGAGACAAATTTGAACCTGCCTCAATTTATTCAGGACATCAACACTCAAGCTTCATGCCAAAACTCCATTGTTAAAGAAGCTCTCAGTTCCAAACTTGCAAAGCAAAGACTTTCTGCAGAAGGCACAGCCCTTTCCAACCTTAAAATTGGAGACACGGTCCTCAAGAGAGTTCCCGGTCTGAACAAGTGCCTGGAATCCTCCTGGGAAGGTCCATACGTTATTGACAAGCTTTTACACCCTGTGAATTGCGCAATTAAAAGCAGCGTCAAGAAAGGTAAATCCCAAGTGGTCCATGCTTCACAACTCAAGCCTGCACCAGATTTGTCTGTGTACAGAGTTGTCACAGTTATTGATGACTTTCTGGATGATACTCCCAGTATTGAAAAATCCATGACCCTTTCCGAGCAGCAACAGCTGCAGCTTGATGATACACTATCTCAGTTTCCTTCTGTATTTTCCGACACCCCTGGTCTCACTCCTTTGGTCGAGGTGAGATTTAGTGACTGGTCTTACAAAGGTGTCAAGCTGAGCAACTCTTGCTGCCGGGATGGAGATTTTGCCTTTGCCAACACAAAATCCAAGAAAATCAAAAGTGTAAAAAAACCAGCTGCATTTTGTCTTTTTGACTGTCAAGTTTGCCTGTGAAAGTCTGTCAAGAACACTTGAAATGTGTTTGATGTGGTCAGGGAAAGAAGCAGAGAAAATCACAATATCATCAATGTATGCTAGACTGAATTCTTCCAATCCTCTCAGGACCTCCTGCATGAGCAACTGAAAAGTTGCAGGAACATTCCTGAGGCCAAAGGGCATGACTCTGTATTGGAATTTGCCTTGCAAACATGAAAACGCAGTCAGGTGCTTGCTGTCATCGGCCAGTGGGACCTGATGGAACCCTTTCAAGAGGTCTAATTTTGAAAGGAACTTAGCTTCCCCAAGCTGGGAAATAATGAAATCAATTGAAGGCATTGTGAAGGGTTCAGGGGTTGTGACCTTGTTTAGTTTGCGGAAATCAACTACAATCCTTAGTCCGCCATCCTTCTTACTAACAGGCAGTGGTGAACTTGACCATGATGAGGTGGAAGGCTCAATAATACCAAGCGCAAGTAACTGATCAATTTCCTTCCTGAAGTCAGCATGATAGGCTAATGGTAAGGTGTAGGTGGGTGTCCACAAAGGTGTTGAACAGGTAAGTCTTACAGAATGTTTGCAGATCATTTTTGGGTTTGTGCACTTTCTATTCTCGTTTTATTTCCAACTTTTCCCATCTTGCATCACCCTTATATTCTCTGTTGAAACGAAACTCCCCAGACACTCTACCCTGGAACGAAGACTACGACAGTAATTTTCACAAAATTATTAGTTCCATCACTCATCATTCTTCACTGATCATCCCCCATTGTAACGAAGCACGGTGTGTGTTCTCTGATGCCTCTTTGTGTGGCATTGGCGGTGTTTTGTGTGTGACTAGGTCTGATGCCTGGATGCCTTGCTCATTCTTCTCTAGACAATCCTTCCCAGAGAGCAGAAATTTTCTGCAACTGAGCTAGAAGCACTAGCCCTTCTGGAAACCATTGAACACTTTAAGTTGTATTTGGCTGGTAGAGACTTTGTAGCCTTTACGGATCATCAAGCCCTATCTGGCGTCCTTGACGGGGTGCCTCCCTCATCCAAACTTGCCCGGTGGAAACACAAACTTGCAGAATACTCTGTGAACATTGTCTACATCAAAGGAGCTCAAAACCCTGTTGCAGACTCCCTCTCAAGACAAGGCTGGCCCCAGCCACAGCAGCCACTCCCACACCTGTCCCAGCAGCAGCAGCAGCCACTCCCATCTTCTCCGGATACTCCACTCTTTCAAGGAGGGGGAGATGTGGTGGAATAGCCACTCCCCCACATTTTCAGGACAACACCCATGGACACTCCCTCATCTGAACACATTATATTATCAGCATGCCCTTGATATTATATTATTTATGCATAGCTAATTACTTATCCATACATTCCATTTAACTATCACTTCCCATTACATCATCCTCTTCCTGTGTCACCCAACCACCTATGCACATGCCCAGTGGGTCTTCTTATATATTGGCCTGCTCAGCGTGTGCCCATTCAGTTGTACTCTTGTGTTGTTCTCTTAATCATCTATCTGAGTTACACTTGTAAAAAGGGTGGGCTTGGATAATTGAGGCCTTTGAAAGCTTGAGAGCAATCTGTGCAACTCTAGTGGCTGCATACCCTCCTGTCTCCCTGTTGTCCCACCACAGAAACCTTGTCTGCTACTGCCCTGATCACATGCTTGCTGTAGCCTCTGTTAAGAAACCAATCTGTCAGATCTGTGACTGCTGAGGCATATATCTCTGGTGAAGAACTCCTTCTCAAGGTACGTACGAATTCACCTTTGACCAATCCCATGATGACTGATCTGTGGTGCCCAGAGGAGAAGTGGAGATAGGCATGCGGGTCGATCAACTTGGCAAACAGCTTGAAGTCTAAAATGCCTGTGGCAGCGAATCGAGGGCCTTTGAACAGGGTGAGGTCTAGGAAGTTGATGGAGTTGTACAAGTGCTCTTCGGTAAACTTGATGGAAGATATCCTGGCTTTGAAGTGGGTTAGAAGTTCTGCCAACACCAGTTGTGTGTCTTCCAAGATCAGGAGAATATCATCAATGTACCTGAGCCACACTACAGATTGTGTGCCCGTCCAAGCTGTGAGTGTGTACTTTTCCACCTTCCCCATGAAGAGGTTGGCGAGTGTAGGAGTGACTGGAGTGCCCATTGCAACTCCTTTGATCTGTCTGAAGTGTCGGGCGGCAAATTCCAATGTGTTTTGCTGGAAGATGTGAAGCAAGAACTCTTTGAGCATGTTCTTTAGTGGATGACATGTAGAGTTGGGCGGGTCAGTGGGTATGGCTTGCTGTAGAGCGAAAGCAACTCCAAGGCCTTGATGGATGGAGGGATACAAAGCCTTGACATCCAAGGCTGCCAGCAGGAGTCTGTCTCTGGAGGAATGGAGAGTGATTCGATGGCGTGAATAACTTGAGTTGAGGAGGTGACAAGTGAAGGAACCGTGTGAAGATAGTCTCTGAGCAAATTGTTGGTTAGTTGAGACAACTTCTGAGTAGGTCCACCACAGCAAGACATTATCGATCTGAGCTGGTGAGGAGTCTTGTGGACCTTGCGGAGGAAGTACATCCTTTGTGTTCTGACAAGATCTAATGGGGTGGAATATCTATCGGACGTATATTGTGTCAACATACCAGACTCCTTATACTTGTCCACCAGTTTATTAGCTCTTACGGCTGTAGCGTAGGTGAGATCTTCATCGAGTTCTTTGTAGGTGGTAGCGTTCGATAGTTCCTTAAGGCCTTCTTGTAGATATTACACAGTGTCCATGACAACTATGCAGGAGCCTTTGTCTGCTTGCTTTATGGTTAGCGATTTGTCTAGCCTCAGCTTGCAGAGGGCCTGTTGATGCTTGGTGGATAAGTTCTGCCAATGGTCGTGGATCTTTCCTAGTTATTTTTCTTGACCAGGTCTGAGGTGTACGTCAGCTTGTTCTTGATGGCTGACAGGTGCTCCTCTATCAGGTGGGGAAGTGGTGTGTCTGATTTGACTCTGATAAGCTTGTTGTAGACAATCCGGCATTGGTCATGATAGCGGTTGTTGTGGACCCTTTACCAACTGAACACTCATATATATACCACCTCACCGGTATCACGTGATTAAGTAGTCTTAGTACGTTTTGTCTCATGTCACGCTTCCGAATTGTACTTGACCTTTCAATAGTATAACTTTGTCAGTCTGACTAAATACTGTAGGGAACTGTAGCTAGCTAACCGCTAAACAGCCCCACAATTGGTGACCCCGACGTTCTTTGAATGCGGACTTCCCATGTCCAGAAGCAGTAGTACTGTGCCCATCAGACGAGAAGCTTCCGGTGGCTATGACGTGGCTCCACCCATCGGGTCACCGCTTCAGCTGTTTCAATTACACTGAAATTACCACCGTTCTGGCCTGGCGGATCCAGAGCTTTGGTTTGGAAGCTCAGTTCTCCTGCCGCCGGATCACCGCTCAGAAGTCTAAGTTTGACCACGTCGTAGCCTGCCTCACCCCAGTTTGCTGCCAAAGTACGGGATCTGTTGCTCAAACCCCCAGCGGAGTCTCCCTATGACCAGTTGAAGGAACAGCTCACGAAACGGACCACAGCTTAAGAGCAGCGTAAGCTTCAGTTGCTCTTCACTGGGGAAGAGTTAGGTGATAGGAAGCCAACCCAGCTTCTACGCAAAATGCAACAGTTACATGGTGATCGACTGGGACACACTGATACCTCTTTCCTCCAGGAGCTCTTCCTGCAAAGATTGCCCAGTAATGTACGCATGGTCCTAGCATCCACACCTGACACAACACTTCTGGAGAAATTAGCAGAGATGGCTGACAAGGTCATTGAGGTTGCTGCAGCTTCCATAGCCAGTGTGCAGTCTAGTGCATCACTTTCTGCAAGTTCTGCATCAACCAGTGCCAGGTCGGCCACCAGAAATAGAGCAGGTCCGGCAAGAGATTGCTCGTCTTCAAACCTCTGTTATGCAACTCGCCCGTTCCCGTTCGTCCTCCCGTTCCAACACTCGTCCGTCTTGTCGTCCACAGACACCGCCAGCACCTACATCCGACTCTACGGATTCATCAAATGACTCCTCTACGGCTCTCTGCTGGTATCACCGCTCTTACGGGAATCAAGCCCAGAAGTGCAGGCCCCCTTGCGCCCGGCAGTTAAAACCTCAGGCAGGTTGCTAGCGGCGACCATCGTCGCCGGCCAACAACCCCAAGGTCGCCTATTTTACGTACGAGATAGATCCTCTTCCCTCCGTTTTCTTGTCGACACTGGTGCACAGGTCAGTATTGTACCTCCCACCAGTTCAGACCGAGCAGCCAAGCAGAGGGATTCTCCTCTTCAAGCCATTAATGGTACTCTGTTGGATGCAACTACACAGATTCGAGTGCAAGGAATAGTCTGCAGGGGACAACGAGACAACTGGCATTGCACGTCCTCCGGTGGATAGTTCTAACCCGTATACTCGCCTGCTGTCGGAGTTTTCATCGGTTACTCAACCGTGCTCTTCCGAAAACCCAGTCAAACATATGGTCACACACCACATTGTGACAACAGGCCCAGCAGCCTGCTGTCGGAGTTTTCATCGGTTACTCAACCGTGCTCTTCCGAAAACCCAGTCAAACATAATGGTCACACACCACATTGTGACAACAGGCCCAGCAGTATTTGGACGCACCCATTGCTTGGCTCCAGAACGCCTACGTATAGCCAGGCTGGAGTTCAACCACATGTTGCAACTGGGCATAATTCGACCATCTTCCAGTAGTTGGGCATCTCCCCTGCACATGGTGCCCAAACGCACACTGTGAGATTGGCGACCGTGTGGTGATTTCCGAGCACTCAACAAGGTTACAGTGCCTGACAGGTATCCAGTCCCCCATCTGCATGACTTCACTGCGACACTTCAAGGTACGACTATATTTTCACACATAGACTTAGTTCACGCCTATCATCAAATACCTGTAGCACCGGAAGACATACATAAAACTGCAGTAACCACCCCTTTTGGTCTTTTCGAGTTTGTGCATATGCCCTTTGCGTTGCGAAACGCTGCACAAACGTTCCAACGTTTTACAGGGCCTGTCATTCTGCTATCGATACATTGATGACCTTCTCATCACCAGCTCATCACTGGAAGAGCATCTCGAACATCTTGGCCTAGTCTTACAGCGTCTTCATGATCATGGCATAGTGATCAACGTCCACAAGAATAAGTTTGGTGTTCCCTCACTAGACTTCCTGGGTTATCATGTGGACTCAACTGAAATCTGGCCATTGGACAACAAGATTGAAGTCATTCGAGACTTTCCCCAGCCTACCAACCAGCGAAAGCTGCAGTTCTTAGGCCTGGTGAATTTTTACAGGCGCTTCATTCCTCACGGAGCTTCTCTTCTACAACATCTATCTACATGTTCTTCTTTCCAAACCTTCCCCCAAGGAATTGGTATGGAGCGAGTCTGCCACCACAGCTTTCAGCGCCATCAAAGACGCCCTCGCTCAGGCCACCCTGCTAGTGCACCCGAAAGTTGGGGCTCCCACGAGCATTATGACCGATGCCTCCAGCACTGCAGTAGGAGCTGTGTTACAGCAGTTCACCGATGGCCAGTGGCAGCCGTTAGCGTACTTCTCAAAAAATCTCAAACCGGCCGAGATATAGTGCATACGATAGAGAGTTGTTGGCAATTTACATGGCCATCAAGCACTTGCGATACTTCTTCGAAGGCCGCCAGTTTTACATCCTGACAGATCATAAGCCACTCACATTTGCCCTAGCGAAGAAGCCCGACCGATCCTCTCCTCGTCAGGCAAGACACCTTGACCTCATCTCACAATTTACTAATGACATTCGTCATGTTAGTGGTGCATGCAACACCGTAGCAGATGCGCTGTCCAGACTGGGTGTCAACGCCATAAGCACCTGGGCCAGTGTCTCTGTGGTAGACTTTGGCACTATGGCTGCAGCTCAAGCACAGGATCCTGGTGTTGAGACTGCGCGCACAGATTCTTCTCTGAAATTGGAGCAAGTACCCCTCTCTACACCAGATGGAACTACTTTATCGTGTGATATGTCCACGGGATTGCAACGACCTGTGGTGCCAGAGGAATTTCGTCGTACAATATTTGATGCTCTTCATTCCCTTTCCCACCCTGGCATGCAAGCGACTCAGCGGCTGGTTACTCGTCATTTTGTGTGGCCTGGAGTCAACAAAGATGTCAGGCAGTGGTCTCGTGCTTGCATGCAGTGTCAGCGTGCTAAGGTGCATCACTATCCTCGCGCACCTCCTGGCACTTTCTCAACTCCTGATGCACGTTTCGACCACGTGCATGTTGACATTGTGGGACCGCTGCCTCCCTCACAAGGATATACCTACCTGCTCACATGTGTTGACAGGTTTACACGCTGGCCAGAAGCTGTCTTTATTCAGAATATCGCTGCAGAAACAGTGGCTCAGGCATTCATTGCCACTGGGGTAGCACGCTTCGGTACTCCTTCCACCGTCACAACGGATAGAGGTAGTCAGTTTCAATCGCACTTGTGTAAAGCCTTTACGGGATTACTCGGTACAAAGCATCTGCGCACTACTGCTTACCACCCCTGTGCAAACGGGTTGGTAGAGCGCCTCCACAGACAGCTTAAAGGGGCCCTCAAAGGTCATCCTCAGCAGGAGCGTTGGATTGAGGCTCTTCCACTAGTTCTTTTGGGAATACGGACGTCCCTGAAAGAAGACAGAGGCTGCACCACTGCCGAACTTGTGTATGGCACTACCCTATGTCTTCCCGGTGCTTTCTTCTCAGCACAACCGATCAACAATGACCAGCCTGGATATGTGGCAGATCTGCGAAGCAGGATGAGCTTTCAGAAAGCATCTCCTCCTCGACCACGGCCAGGTTCAATAGCTCATGTGAGCCGCGCACTCCAAGAAGCAACTCACGTATTTATCCGCCAGGACGCGGTTCGCAAGCCCCTTCAGCCAGACCCTACAACATACCCTCCAACTTTTTCACAGGAGCTTCAGGGACCATAGCCACACCCGCCACTAATTCACTAAATGAAAAATGATAAGATAGAGATAAATGTGAATTAAATGTATTAATCAGTGATTATGGCATAGAACTTGACGGTTGTGATAATGATGGTTTGTTTATTACAAATTACTGTAGCTTTTTTGCAAGTTGCTTTTGTTTATGTATTTATTTTATAGTCATTATTATACAAAGTTTATTGTGCTAGCTAGAAAGTAGTAAATAACCACTGCTTTATTACTTCTTTTACCTTTAGAACTTCTCCCTATACCAGGGAATTGTTGAAGCCAGCTAAAATCAAAATGGCATTGCCTTCTGGCTCTTTTAGGCTTAGGAGGACCGCAATCACTCATGTCAACCTCTACAGTAACCGTGAATCTACTCCTGCATTTGTGATACTGACGATCATTTCCCATTTCGCGTAGAGACACCCTTTACCTTTTGCCGGTTAAGTAACTTTTCGGGACAAATAGTAGTCTCTTCCGGGACCGGGGACAAAGTTAACAAATCCGGGACGGTCCCGGACATTTCGGGACGGTTGTAGCCTATGCTACAAGGTCTTGGATCATTCTTCCCACACTTTACGGTAGATTTCAATGGTCACATAGATACCATCACCCTGAATCGATTGAAGCCAGCTTACATCAATGACAGTTTGTGTCTCGACACTCCTACTAGCTCTCACTCAACTACTCGTACTTGCACATCACCTCCACTACCCCCACTACGACCCTCCCGCGAAACCACGGCCTCAAGTGAACATATTCTCAGTGACACACGCCCCACTCGAACAACGCGCTCAAGTTGTTGAGTGCATTGGCCTTCTCACTTGGCTGACTACGCTCCCTAGTCTATCGCTGGGAGGGGAGTCCTGTTTTGGACCCTTTACCAACTGAACACTCATATATATAAACCACCTCACCTGTATCACGTGATTAAGTAGTCTTAGTACGTTTTGTCTCATGTCATGCTTCCGAATTGTACTTGACCTTTCAATAACTTTGTCAGTCTGACTAAATACTGTAGGGAACTGTAGCTAGCTAACCGCTAAGCAGCCCCACACACTAGCTGAGTATAAACTACCTAACTATAACAATAATGTTTACCATTTTAAAGGGGGCATTGAAGTTTTAATCATATTATTGTATTGTATAAAAATTAAACTAAGTAATTAGCTTATTTGTATTTTAAAATTCTAGCTAATGGTAAACATTTCAAGAAGAAGTACTGATGTTTTAAGTTCAGTACAACCACCTATTCAGTATGCTAATGTCAAGTTGTTTACATAATAGCTAATGTAAGCATATCTGTAATACGATGGTATGAAGTTCAATGATCATCATTATTGTCAAATTTGTAACCAAGAATATACCAATGTCATTTTTGTATTTAGACGTCAAACATTTCTATTATTACCGTTTGTAGGACGAGACTCAACGTTACCCAGTTCAGCATATTGATCTAAAACAAAACAATGGTAGAAATACTTACACCAGTGTGATAATGTAGACATATATCATTATATGTAATAATATTTACATGCGTCAAGTGTGATATGGCAGGATATAATTTCACGAGCAAGCTAATCATATTTCACTCTCAGAAAGAACTATCTTGCTATATCACTTCTGACTAGTGTAATAAGATGTTTTTAAGTGTAATAAGATGTTTTTACGCTAGATGTCTTTTCTGCAGTAGTTTTTTCTAAGTTGGTAATGAGCTCAGTATTAACATCAGCAAACTGGTAAGCTAGGCTTTAATAAGTTACAACCAACATCATGAGATATAGTTGCAAGAAACCGAAAGTAACACCGTGAAGATATTTACCATAGAATAAACATAATAACTTAATGAATAAAAAAAAAAAAAAAAATAATAATAATAATAATAAATAAATAAATAAATAAATAAAGTAGTTATGTGCTTCAGCACAAATGGCAAGCGAGCTGGCCTGCTGAAATGTATAATTATATACTAGCCACTAATAATTTTTGTTACTAAAAACATTTCTGTTTATTTTATTGTTATTTTTTTGCAACACACAACACGTTTATTCATACTTGCTCACTGGATATACAACCTGTGTTGTAGCTATTCTGTGTTGTAACTTGATTATTGGACAAAGGATTTCAAGGGGTAACTAATCAAATTTCCAAGGATGGTTTGAGTTAGGATTGATAAACTAATGGGCTTTCGTTTAAGCGAATTGCCTTTCCAATGTATGCTCTGTTGAAAATGCTCTATTGTACCACAGCTCTTCTCTCAGTGACTTGACCTTTGTACTTTGGATTTTCTATTAAGAACAAATCTGTTAGGTACGGCTTATAGCTATGACGAACAGCTCATTGACGAATTAAACGTATCACCGCTGCTAAAAAGAATAAATAACTCGGCTTACTTTGAAAAACCTAACTGTGAACGTCTCTCCCATTCTGTCTTCTTAGCTCTTTGTCGTTTTCTTTCTTTTCCTTGTATTAATTCAAAGTATTTTCTCCCATATTTCTTGCACCCAAGCTAATGTTTGCGTTTTTAAGTAGCCTCCGGGGGTTGACTCGCATTGGCCACTTTGAACTTTGCCATATATATTTACACCAAAATCTCAATTAAGACTCGTTAGTGAGTTTCACTTCGCTTTTCCAATAAATAAGTAAATAAATGAATGAATAAATGAATAAATAAATAAATAAATAAATTTGAGTGCATGTCCCAGTTATTTCAATATATTATAAACTCACTTTTTGTAGGAATATGTAACAAACTTTGATGGTCGCCATATTTTCTACCTAAAGAAGAAAGAAAACATTTTTTTCTGAGGCCTGGAATATGATTATTAATGATAGGTTGTACTGTTTTGATGCAATGCACATGCGTACATTCACACAGATGAGTTAGTTGTGTGTTTGAGCACAAATGGCAAATGTACATGCCTAGCTAGGTAGCATAAAAACTGCAATATAGTTATGTGATATATTGTTCCGGAAAAACATTATTTTTCTATACTTCATGACGACAGAAGTGAATTCTATAAGTAGCTGTTGACTATTAAGTTTAGCAAACAAATACACAATTATTGTCTTACGTCATCCTTTCTTACATCCAACTTACAAGTAACTCTTGACAACAAACTCTCAGCTTTATACAAACAAAATGGCCAGTGTTATTTTTGTTACTTTCACTAACGAATATAGTAGTGGTTGCATTTTTGTTCACTAGTCTGACTATCAGTGGCTCTCGACAATAAACTAGCGGCACTCAGCTGCCAGAATACGGTGGATTGTTTGAATCTACATTATGATAAAGGGTTTTCAATGCCATAGTAACCAGTCACAGCGACTTTTTGTGAATTGAAAAACAGGTGTTGTCACACAATTTGAAGCCGAAGTTTAAAGTAAGACTTCTTAATGACATAGTATCAGAGAAACGCTATGTGTAAAGATAAAATACAGGTAGCCGCACATGTTTATCCACATATACATCGACAACAAACATATTAAAAGTTTACTTCAATATAGACGTAGTGTATCACTTCGCATGCTCACTAATATAATTAAAAAAAATGTATGTGTAATTCATCTACAAAGTATTGTGCATAGACTGAAGTTCTGGAGAAAGAGAGAGAATATATCTAATAAATAAGAGAAGGCAGAATAAGAAATTGTGAAGTGATAAATTAGATGAGTAACAATATTCAATTAATATATGAACTGTTGAGAGTGAGATTGTAGCATAGCAGTACCTCTTAACAGTATAAATACAGAAATTGAGTTTTTGTTTACTGGCTGATTGTCGTAGCTCAGTGGCAGAATGCTTGTTTATTATACAAGCAGTCATGGGTTCGATTCTCAGTGGCGACCAAATATTATTAATTCTCAATTGTTAAAAAAAAGCTGGTGAAAGAGAGAGAATACATCTAATGAGTAAAAGAAAGCTGAGAAAGAAATGTAATGGATTAAATGTATTCTAATCAACTTATTATTATTTAATGAACAGTATAATATTTTATTGTCTATTGTAGTAATTTTATAATACCTTCTTGTGATGCAATAATGTCACCAGCATCATCTGAAAGATGTGCATAAGATAATTTTACGGTTGTGGTAGTCACATTTGATTGTAAGTATAAAACTTATAATTGAATTATGTAAAATTATGTAATTATATATAGTGTTACAGCAGATGACTTCATACAAGATCAAATTTTTGCATTTGCTAAATTGTCTTAGTAATGTTTCATGGTTTACTTTGTCAAGTGTGATGTGGCAGGATATTTCATAAGCAGGCAAATTGTGTTCATTAGACTGAAAATAAATCCTTAGAAAGAAGTATCTTGCTATGTCACCTTTGACAATTAATGTACTAAGAGGTTTTTATTCTATATATCTTCAATGCACAACATGCTTCTGTCATTTTTACACTAACTACCTACCTAACTATAAAATAGAATGACTGAATCTTTACTATGAAGTTCTACTATCATCATTATTATCTAATTCATAACCAAGAATATGCCATTGTCATTTTCTGTGTTTTACCTTTATTAAGATGAGGAATAATGTTATCCAGTCCAGCATATTGACCTAAAACTAAGGTGGAAATACCAATACAAGTGTGTTAATGTAGACATAATCGTTGTATGCAATACTTTTTAAACGAATAAAGTGATATGGCAGGATATTTCATAAGTAAGTATCATTATTTTATGTTTTATTGGATGGAAAATAAAGGATAGAAAGAAATATCTTGCTATATAACCTCTGACTAAGAGCTTTTATTCTGGATATCTTCACTGCACAACATGCTTCTACCATTTTTGTATAAACTACCTAACTATAACAATAATGTTTACCTTTTTAAAGGGGTCATTGAAGTTTTAATCATATTGTATTGTATAAAAATTAAACTAAGTAATTAGCTTATTTGTATTTTAAAATTCTAGCTAATGGTAAACATTTCAAGAAGAAGTACTGATGTTTTAAGTTCAGTACAATCACCTATTTAGTATGCTAATGTCAAGTTGTTTACATAATAGCTAATGTAAGCATATCTGTAATACGATGGTATGAAGTTCAAGGATCATCATTATTGTCAAATTTGTATCCAAGAATATACCAATGTCATTTTTGTATTTAGACGTCAAACATTTCTATTATTACCGTTTGTAGGACGAGACTCAACGTTACCCAGTTCAGCATATTGATCTAAAACAAAACAATGGTAGAAATACTTACACCAGTGTGATAATGTAGACATATATCATTATATGTAATAATATTTACATGCGTCAAGTGTGATATGGCAGGATATAATTTCACGAGCAAGCTAATCATATTTCACTCTCAGAAAGAACTATCTTGCTATATCACTTCTGACTAGTGTAATAAGATGTTTTTAAGTGTAATAAGATGTTTTTACGCTAGATGTCTTTTCTGCAGTAGTTTTTTCTAAGTTGGTAATGAGTGTGGTAGAATGGCCCAGCCACTCCCCCACACTACTTCGAACACCCACTCATATTATCACGCAGTTTATTATTAGCATGCATCAGTTGTCTGTTTGTACTTATTCCCTCGCACTGGTCATTCACTCAGAACAAGTCATTCCCACGTACTGGTCATACACTCAGAACAAGTCATTCCCATGTACTGGTCATTCACTTAGAACAATTCATTCCCACGCATCACCCTCATACATCACATATTTATGTCTTTCCATGCATTGGGCATGCTCAGGAGGGTTCTCTATATATTGGCCTTCCTGTGCTTGCTTCTGTTGAGTTGTACTATCTTGCCTTAACCAACATTCATTTTTGATAGGATTAAACCTCTGTCAACTTGGGTTTGGGAGCCTTAATAAGCTTTGGCCTTGCAACTCTGGTGGCAGCGTACCTGTGACCCTTTCTTTGCTATCTTAGCCGCCAGCCTTGCTACCACACCTGGTGACAGCGGTGGTCCAGTTGACTAGACTCTTCTGGTTCAGAGATCGGGCCCACACATCGGAATCAAGTTCTTACTCATTCATTTTGTCAGTTGCCTTACTTCTTACTTGTTCTTTCAGTTCCAGAGTTCCTTTGCCGAGTTCATCTCGAGCACCTGCCGTGTTATCCTTCTGCACCTGTTGGAATTCCAGTGGTAGTGCTTCTTGCTGAGCCTCTCCTTTCCTAGTCGTCCTCCATCGTTCTACCCGAGCCTGGAGTCTTACGAGCTTCTGGACATAAAACTCCGTACACGCAAGTTATTAGTTTTATTATCGCATCCGTTATTGTTTCATTCTGTTGTACCGAACGTTGTAGTGTGGATTAGTAATTATATTCAGTGTGTCATTTACATTGTGTCAGTCATGCCTTACAGACAACGTCAGCGCGGCGGTAAGCCTGCTCCCCTTGCTAAAGAAATTGTTGTTTCCGACGAAGCTAACCATGGCTCTTCCGATTCTGCTTCACTTTGCTCACACGAATGCAGGAGTTCTGATTATGCATCTTCCAGTTCGTCCAACACACAGTCCACAATTACCGAGGTAGACGATTTATGTGCTTTAGATGACTTAGATGTTACTAGCAAACCTCTCGCTTCCGCTCTAGCTACTGCTCATCCTCGTGCTTCACCTGAACGCTCGGAATACACAGAGAGTTTAGAACGCTCCGATCAACGCAGCTCTGATAACCGTGCCTTACCCCCGGCCAATGCAGACATTCAGGGTGCCCGAGCTTTTGCTGAGAACTTGAGACGAGCAGACGTTGACCCCTCTACCATGCTGTTATATAGACTTACGGGTGAAATAGCTAAGCTTACAGCTGAGCGTACTAATCCTATCAGTGACCCGATCAAAATAAAAAAATCTGTCGGCGAGCTGAAGGAGTCTGAAGACATATTTGCATTCCTTCACAAATTTGAGATTGTGATGTATTCTAAACGCATACCTGATGCACAGTGGTTAGATCATTTAGCACCTTTACTCACTGGTAGGTATTGTGAAGCCTTTTACAATTCATATGAGGCGGCTAACTCTAATTACTCAGATATGAGGGTTGTGTTGCTTGATACTGGGGGGTATTCTATCACTGATTGTTTGGATTCGTTGGATATTAGATATAAACACAATGGTTCTTTGTCCCTGAAGGAGTGGTTCACTCACAGCAAGTACAAATTCGAGGTTATTCTTGATTCCCTCCCTTTCTGTCTAATTGTTCTAACAAGGTCATTGAGTCTATGGCAAAAACATTTTCCCTTATTGGTGTTCTTGCGGGTTTGCCGCAAGACAGGAGAGAGTTAGTCTTGTCCAAAGAGGCACATACTGCTGACGAGTTCCTTAAAGATTGTTTGGCATTCTCACCCCATTCTGATAATACTCATCGTCACAGGCATAACCACCACCACTCTCCTCACCATCCTAATCAGCACTTCAGGCCTCATTCGCCTCATACTAATCATTATCCAAGACAATCTCAGTTTTCACACTCTAACCCTCGTCACTCTCCCATCGTCCTAACAATTCTCAGTATCAACCCAGGCAGTTTGAGAACCAAGTACCTAGAGACCCCTTGCTTGTTGCCCCTAGGCAATACAGGGACATTGCCACAGTAACTTGTTTTAAGTGCAATAGCCAGGGTCATTACGCTAATGTGTGTCCCAGTTCACAGTCCTTTGGCTCTCAGTCACAGCAACAATATCTCGATTCACAGCGTGCTCAAACTAGACCTCATTCCCAATCACAGCAGACTCAGAACAGGTCACAGCCCCAGAACCCTGAGCAGACCAGGTCTAACAACCCGGCACGCAGAGGGCTCAATGCAGTTTATACAGATCACGCACCTGACGCTAGTTCAGATCATTTTTCCACAGATGAAGTTGCTGAGGACGGGTTTATTGTGCAGGGTAAGGTTAACAATATTGACACCGATGTCATTATTGATTCTGGAGCTAAGATATCACTTCTTTCATCTAACTTTGTGCCTACTGATTCAGTTCCCATTTCACATGCTAGCATTCGAGGTGTGTCACAACACCCATGACAGTCCCCATTCACAAGGTGGAGATTAACATCCCCACCCTCCAGGGTACCTTTAAAGTGGCAGTCTTGGATAGGTTGCCCCCCTTTACCTTTTTATTAGGCAGGGACTTTGGGAAGGGTAGACTTCTTACACTTATGTCATCTGTCAAGTCATCTCCTGTCCCAGTCTTGGCCGTCACAAGGGCCATGGCTGCGGATTGTGAGACAGCCTGGAAAACGGCTGAAACCCTCCAGATGACTGAAGGTGCCTTTCCTAGGGCACTGGAAGACATCCCAGAGGTAGACGAAACTGACATTGCTACTTCTGGTGATCCATCTCCATCTGATTCACCAAGTGTTGACATTTCTGATTCACCCAGTGTTGACATTTCTGATTCACCCAGTGTTGACATTTCTGAGTCACAGGCATTGGTTCCATTTCCATCGTTGGCCTTTGACGGCATTTCTAAAGAACAATTTAAGCAGCTACAAAAAGATAATTCTTCTCTTGCCCAGTTATGGGACAATGCTCGTAACCGTACCAATAGCATGTTCATTGCCAAAGATTTTCTTATGAGTCTCACCTCCACTGCTAATCACATCTCAGCAGCACTGGTTGTTCCCAATTCTCTCAGGTCTAAAGTTTTATCCGTTGCTCATGACGGGCATGGGCATGGTGGCCTTAACTCTACTAGAGCCCTATTGAACAAACATTTCACCTGGCCGGGTATGATGGCTGATATTCGTGAGCACATTTCCAAATGTAGTATTTGTGCTAAATCCAATAAGTCCGGTGGTGTCAAGGCACCCATGTTGCCACCTGAAATCATAGCCGAGCGTTGTGAAAAGCTCGCAGTGGACATTGTTGGCCCTTTATCATTGTCCACGCACAAGTTTCGTTTTATTTTCACTGCCATGGAACTAGCATCGGGTTTTCCATTTGCTATCCCCATGAAGTCCTACACGGCTGAGTTGACTGCTCAAGCATTGCTATCAGTTATTTGTTTCACAGGCACCCCTCTTGTTATTTTATCAGATCAGGGCAGTAACTTTATGTCGAAAGTCCTCACTCACCTTTACAAGAAACTTGGTATTTCACGGGTTCGTACATCTCCATACCACCCACAGAGTAACGGCCGTCTTGAAAGGTTTCACGGCACGTTAAAGACCATGCTCACTAAGTTGATTGATGACCGTCACAATTGGCCTGATTTCCTAGACATTGTTCTCTTTTTCAGCCGAAACTTACCTCACACTAGACATGGCTATACGCCTCACGAATTGCTCTTCCTCAAACCTACTCCTTTCATTCTTTCAACTCTGAAGAACTTCTGGTTAAGTGATTCCAATGCAAATATCAACTTGCCCCAGTTTATTCAGGAATTAGCTACCCAAGCTGCTTGTACTAACGCACTAGTTAGGGAGTCCCTTAGCTCCAAGGTAGCCAAGTCCAGGCTTTCCAAGGAGGAGTCAGCACTTTCCAGGTTGAAAGTTGGTAGTGTTGTGCTCAGGCAGGTGCCAGGCCTCAATAAATGCTTGGAATCCAGCTGGAATGGTCCTTTCATAATCACTAAGCTCATTCATCCGGTAAACTGTCAGATTAGAGATGTTGAGAAAAAGTCCAAACCCGTCGTTGTACATGTGTCACAGTTGAAACCAGTATCAGATCAGTCTATTTTTAGAGTTGTTTCTGTTGTCGATGATCCCATTGAGGATGTTAGTAGTGAGGAACCTATTGCTCTGGCAGCTGACCAGCAAAGGCAGCTCGAAGCAACTTTAGAGAAGTTCCCCTCTGTCTTCGCTGACAAACCAGGTCTTACCAATGCAGCAACACATTCTATTAGACTTGTCAGCTCCACCCCAGTGTGGACGCCTCAGTATACGGTGCCCATATCTTATCAGGAGGCATTCAGGAAAGAATTACAGAGTTTGTTAGACTTGGACATTATCGAGCCTTCCTCTTCCTCATGGTCCAGCTCACCATTACCTGTGAGAAAGAAGGACGGGGGTATCCGTATTGTGGTTGACTTTCGTAAGTTAAATGCTATTACAGAACCGAAACCTTTCATGATGCCCACAGTTGATCATGTGATTGCCCAGTTAGGTGCTGCTAAGTTCCTTTCTAAGCTGGACCTGCTGAAGGGGTTCCACCAGGTCCCCCTGACGGAGGAATCGAAGCCGTTCACTGCATTCTCGTGTGTGCTTGGTAAATTTCACTATCGTGTCATGCCCTTTGGTCTTAGGAATGCTCCGGCAACTTTTCAATTGTTGATGCAGCGTGTGCTATTAGGACTTGAATCATTTTGCCTGGCTTACATAGATGATATCATTATTTATTCCATCAAATTTCACGATCATATTGGTCACATTCACAGTGTTCTTGAGAGATTGGCAGGTGCTAACCTGACGGTGAAGAAGTCAAAATGTAATTGGATTTTTAGCTCATTTGAATTCTTGGGTTTTCGAGTTGGCGTTGGTTCTTTATCCATTCCATCTGCTCGTGTTTCTAAGTTGAAATCATTCCTCAGGCCCACCACTAAATCTCAACTCCGTTCCTTCTTGGGTTTGTGCAATTTTTATGCTCGTTTTGTACCTCATTTTTCATCTCTTATGTGTCCACTTTATGATCTGTTAAAACGAACGACCCCAGACAAATTACCCTGGAGTGACGACCATGACGTAGCATTTCGATCTGTAATCATGGCCATTGTCAACCATTCATCTTTAGTAATTCCTAGTGTTACGGAGGCACGGTGTGTGTTCTCCAATGCCTCTACCAGGGGTGTCGGAGGTTGTTTATGTGTTTGCAGGGATGATCAGTGGATGCCTTGTGCCTTTTTCTCCTGTCGTTTGTTGCCTCGTGAGACCAAATTCTCGGCCACCGAGTTGGAGGCCCTTGCTCTACTTGAAACGGTGAAACATTTCAAGATGTACTTGGCAGGTCACGATTTCGTAGCATATACAGATCACCAGGCGCTGCTGGGGGTTCTGGAGGGAGTCCCATCTTCCACGAAACTCACTCGCTGGAAGCTGAAGCTCGCGGAGTACGCCATGGATGTAAGATACATCAAGGGTATCAATAATTCAATTGCAGATGCCATGTCCAGGCAGGGATGGCCTGTGACTCAGGATGATGCTTCTTCAGTATGAACATTTCAGTGAACTTTATGAACTTTGTTGTTTCCTGGTCGTCCCATTCTCTCAGTTTTTCTCTATGTACTCCCACCTTTTCGAAGGGGGGGGAGGTATGGTAATTAAACCAGTAATTAGCCATTTGTATTTTAAAACCCTAGTCATATATCACGCATTTTATTATTAGTACTGATGTTTTGTCTGTCAGTACTTATTCCCATTTACTATGTCTATTCACAAGTTGTTTACATAATAGCTAACTGTAAGCATATCTGTAAACATGTTGAATTAAGGTCATCATTATTGATCAATTTTGAATATATGTCATTTTTGATTTTGACGTCAAACATTTCTATTATTATATTTGTAGGACGAGTACTAACGTTACCCTCAGCAATTGTAATCAACTGGTAGAAATACTTGTAGTTGTATAATGTAGCTATGTCTTATTGTTACTTTTCAGCCAGGTTAATTTCACGACAAGCTCATTCAGGAACCTTGCAACTGACTAGTGTAATGATGTGTAGCTAAGGTGGTAATAAGCTCAGTACCTACCTTTAAAAGACCATAACATATGAGATATATTTTCTTTGCTATGTTAGCACAATAGCTGGCCTGCCTAGCCCTGTAATTTTTGCTGCCACCAACCTTCAGCTCACTGGTATAAACTCTATTCTAACTTGAATTGGACAAAATAAGCAAATATGTTTGTTTAGCATCCAATGATGCTCTGTTGATGTTTTGTGCCACCTTTTACTTTCAGTTCTATAAAAAAATCTATAATAATGACAAAGATTTTAAACGTATCACCGCTGCTAAAAAGAATAAATAACTCGGCTTACTTTGAAAAACCTAACTGTGAACGTCTCTCCCATTCTGTCTTCTTAGCTCTTTGTCGTTTTCTTTCTTTTCCTTGTATTAATTCAAAGTATTTTCTCCCATATTTCTTGCACCCAAGCTAATGTTTGCGTTTTTAAGTAGCCTCCGGGGGTTGACTCGCATTGGCCACTTTGAACTTTGCCATATATATTTACACCAAAATCTCAATTAAGACTCGTTAGTGAGTCTCACTTCGCTTTTCCAATAAATAAGTAAATAAATAAATGAATTAATAAATAAATAAATAAATAAATAAATTTGAGTGCATGTCCCAGTTATTTCAATATTATAAACTCACTTTGTGTAGGAATATGTAACAAACTTTGATGGTCGCCATATTTTCTACCTAAAGAAGAAAGAAAACATTTTTTTCTGAGGCCTGGAATATGATTATTAATGATAGGTTGTACTGTTTTGATGCAATGCACATGCGTACATTCACACAGATGAGTTAGTTGTGTGTTTGAGCACAAATGGCAAATGTACATGCCTAGCTAGGTAGCATAAAAACTGCAATATAGTTATGTGATATATTGTTCCGGAAAAACATTATTTTTCTATACTTCATGACGACAGAAGTGAATTCTATAAGTAGCTGTTGATTATTAAGTTTAGCAAACAAATACACAATTATTGTCTTACGTCATCCTTTCTTACATCCAACTTACCAGTAACTCTTGACAACAAACTCTCAGCTTTATACAAACAAATGGCCAGAGTTATTTTTGTTACTTTCACTAACGAATATAGTAGTGGTTGCATTTTTGTTCACTAGTCTGACTATCAGTGGCTCTCGACAATAAACTAGCGGCACTCAGCTGCCAGAATACAGTGGATTGTTTGAATCTACATTATGATAAAGGGTTTTCAATGCCATAGTAACCAGTCACAGCGACTTTTTGTGAATTGAAAAACAGGTGTTGTCACACAATTTGAAGCCGAAGTTTAAAGTAAGACTTCTTAATGACATAGTATCAGAGAAACGCTATGTGTAAAGATAAAATACAGGTAGCCGCACATGTTTATCCACATATACATCGACAACAAACATATTAAAAGTTTACTTCAATATAGACGTAGTGTATCACTTCGCATGCTCACTAATATAATAAAAAAAATGTATGTGTAATTCATCTACAAAGTATTGTGCATAGACTGAAGTTCTGGTGAAAGAGAGAGAATAAATCTAATAAATAAGAGAAGGCAGAATAAGAAATTGTGAAGTGATAAATTAGATGAGTAACAATATTCAATTAATATATGAACTGTTGAGAGTGAGATTGTAGCATAGCAGTACCTCTTAACAGTATAAATACAGAAATTGAGTGTTTGTTTACTGGCTGATTGTCGTAGCTCAGTGACAGAATGTTTGTGCATTATACAAGCAGTCTTGGGTTCGATTCTCAGTGACGACCAAATATTATTTATTCTGAATTGTTAAAAAAAAGCCGGTGAAAGAGAGAGAATACATCTAATGAGTAAAAGAAAGCTGAGAAAGAAATTGTGAAACTATGTAGGATATTATTTTAATACTATAATAGTACGTATAAAATATCATAGCATTCACCTTGTTTGGTTACAAATGATTTTAGTAGAGCATAGTTTTGATCTAATAAAAACAAATAAAAAAATATTATATTATCACATTTTTGTTTCAATCACTTTTAATATCGTGAAAAAAATTATATACAGTTTTAATTATACAATAATTGCATTAATTTTTAGATGTAAATACATTTTCCCTACATTATGTTAAAGTTTAATTTAAAAAAAACTCATTTTGTTTATTTGGTATAATGCTTATATTAAAAAAAAATTATCTATCATGTGATTGGATTAAATGTATTCTAATCAACTAAATTTAATTATTATTATTTAATGAACAGTATAATATTTTATTGTCTATTGTAGTAATTTTATAATACCTTCTTGTGATGCAATAATGTCACCAGCATCATCTGAAAGATGTGCATAAGATAATTTTACGGTTGTGGTAGTCACATTTGATTGTAAGTATAAAACTTATAATTGAATTATGTAAAATTATGTAATTATATTATAGTGTTACAGCAGGTGACTTCATACAAGATCAAATTTTTGTATTTGCTAAATTGTCTTAGTAATGTTTCATGGTTTACTTTGTCAAGTGTGATGTGGCAGGATATTTCATAAGCAGGCAAATTGTGTTCATTAGACTGAAAATAAATCCTTAGAAAGAAGTATCTTGCTATGTCACCTTTGACAAATGTACTAAGAGGTTTTTATTCTATATATCTTCAATGCACAACATGCTTCTGTCATTTTTACACTAACTACCTACCTAACTATAAAATAGAATGACTGAATCTTTACTATGAAGTTCTACTATCATCATTATTATCTAATTCATAACCAAGAATATGCCATTGTCATTTTCTGTGTTTTACCTTTATTAAGATGAGGAATAATGTTATCCAGTCCAGCATATTGACCTAAAACTAAGGTGGAAATACCAATACAAGTGTGTTAATGTAGACATAATCGTTGTATGCAATACTTTTTAAACGAATAAAGTGATATGGCAGGATATTTCATAAGTAAGTATCATTATTTTATGTTTTATTGGATGGAAAATAAAGGATAGAAAGAAATATCTTGCTATATAACCTCTGACTAAGAGCTTTTATTCTGGATATCTTCACTGCACAACATGCTTCTACCATTTTTGTATAAACTACCTAACTATAACAATAATGTTTACCTTTTTAAAGGGGTCATTGAAGTTTTAATCATATTGTATTGTATAAAAATTAAACTAAGTAATTAGCTTATTTGTATTTTAAAATTCTAGCTAATGGTAAACATTTCAAGAAGAAGTACTGATGTTTTAAGTTCAGTACAATCACCTATTTAGTATGCTAATGTCAAGTTGTTTACATAATAGCTAATGTAAGCATATCTGTAATACGATGGTATGAAGTTCAAGCCATATGCTGTTGATTGACTTTAACGAACTATATCATCATGGGTATATGTAGAATAAACATGGGTACTTTGCTTTACACTCATAATTTTATAATTCTCCTATTTTGTAACTACTTTAGACACAGTTGCACTATTAAATACTATTGTTAGAAATTCTATAGATATGGTATTTTCGATACATAATCTATACACATTGAAATAGTTAGTTAAATTTGATGCATGAACAATGATTTAGATAAAAAATTTGTGTTATATTTTGAGATCAAAACATCTTGAAGGAGCAACAGCAGGAGTAGTAGCATCAATAGTATAGAGAAGTAGTACACCACCTGGAAGATAGGTACTCAGAAGAACTAGCAATGTAGAGCCATTTTGAGCAGTGACATTGCCTATAGGCAGGCTCCATCAGAGCTCTCAGCATCTAGCTCTGTCATATTCAGCATTTGATTTTCACTCTCTTCATTTAGTGCTAACAAAGTCATTTCTTCTCTCATTGTAAAAATAATCGGTTCAATTCAGTCAGCCAAAATTCAAAAAATTTCTATTGTTACCCAATCATAAAACATCAAAATCACGCCCAATTCAAGCTGAATTCTGATCTAAGCCCAGGTACTACCAGGTCAATTTGACCCCTATCTGCCATTAAAGGATTAACTCAAAATATGTAAATGCCATTAACTTACATTTGTCTCTATAGCCAGATCTCTTTCATGTTTCTTGTCTGATCTAATTTAGACATTGATAGTTGATATAAAATTATTATGTATATATATGTATAATAATAATTAATATGAATGTATTAATATACATATTATATAAAATAATGCTTTTTACACTTACTTCTGTAACATGTTTACTTGGCAAGCACTGTTGCCTGCAACACATAACAAGCAAACCATATGTTATAGTATAATGATATCAAAGCCATCAGTTTGCTTACCATAGTGGCAGAAACAAGTAATTAAAATGATGAAAAGTATTACTATTCCAATGGACACAATAACTACTGCTATACTGATTACTGTCACAGTTACATTGTTGGTTGTGTTCTCTTTAAGTGTTGTGACATTATCATTACTAGCTGGCTCTGCATTAGAATCGGTGCACAACAAAATTCATACAAAAAATTATAATCCCAATAAATTGCATTACCTGTTGTGGTAGTGCATATCACATCAAGACTAATAATTTCCTGTGAAAAAACTACATCTCCATTGATATCAGAGACAGTGAGGTTATATTGTGTGTTTACATCAACACCCACTACCTCATAATTTTTTCCCATTATAGAACCATTGATATACCTATTAGTTGATGATAATTCATAGGAACATCCACTATAATTACATCCTATGATATAGTCACATGATATGTTATACATTCCAGTTCTCACTGTATGGCAATCGTTAACACCTTCAAAGTCATTTGTATATAATTTATGTGAAGATAAGTACATGCAATAAATTTATGATAACAATTTTTCATAAACTTACAGAATTGCTGAGATTCAGAGAATGATATTCCTAAGCTGTTGTTAGATATAATAGTTATGTCATAAATTGATTTTATACTTAAACCTGAAATAATAGCTTTTGACACTGAGTTAGTTAGAATAACTTCTAATGACAATGTCGGCAGACTTGTATTTTGAGTTTCAAGCAAAGCAAACAACAAATTGCTACTATCTAGTGGACAATCTGACATCTAAATATAATCAGAGTAAATAAAATTAACTGCTATTGTATAATATTGCATATTAAGTACCTGAATGGTCAGATTTAATGAGTAGGAGTCCCCCACTCTAAATAACGAATACGCAATATCATTTGTAGAAGGTATGTAAGGTAGAGTCTTGTTTACACGTGAAGGTGGACTTTGTCCTACTATATTAGTAGCTGTGATACACATGGTAAAGGGATCACATGACCTCACTCCTTCCAGTGTAAAGTTATAGGAGTCAGTATCAGTCACATACTCAGTGATGTCTTTCAATTGACTTGGACTCAAGAATTTGAGAGTAATAGTGAAATTAACAGATACTGTAGAAATGATTCTATAATCCCATGATGTCATCAATGAATAGTCATTCAGAAATATATCCACTATGTTTGGAGGATCTGGGATGCCCACTACAAAAAAAGTGGAGTTTCCTCATGCATGATAGATGCTTGAAAGGCAAAGGAAATTCCATCCAGTTTGCTTGTGTCAAAGTACAGGAAATCCCGGAATTTCCTGTACATTTCTTGCTACATGGTGGTATATGATAGAGCACAATTTCAGGTACCTGACAGGACCGATTTCAGGTACCTGAAATTTCATCTACCAAATTTCAGATGCATTTCCTGTATACATGTCAGAAGCAATAAAAGCCATGTGTCATCTTCATTTCATGTACCAAATGTCAAATTTCCTGTATTCATGTCAGAGACAGAAATGCCATGTGTAATCCTCATTTCATGAAGTGAACATCAAATTTCCTACATACATGACAATGTCAGGAAACTGCACGTGTTATCTTACTTTCATGTACTCAAAATATCTGATTTCTGACTCCATAAATGTTGGAATTTTTTTTAATTACAATTATATTCAAACAATCACCACAAAATATGAATAAAATCAGCTCTATGAACATGGATTGTTAGTTTGTGACAAATGTAGCTAGGAACAGTCGAGGATAGTTCATTTCTGCTTAGTCTCCGAGCACTTGTTGATCCATTCTCAGGGATGGAGAGTCTGTTTGATTTTGTAGCCCTGGTGATTTCGTCAGAGGTGCACTCTTTGCAATTCTATATGTACAAATGAAGTAAATAATTATAACATTTTTTTTTAATTTTAACACAGTTACATCCCATACAACATTCCAAAACACTTCTACAGAAGACTATTAGCTTTACTATTTGCTAACAGTACTTACTTTCATGCATTATTCAGTACCAAGATATCACAAATCTTTACCACCAAAGAAATCACAGACCTTCACCAACCAAGAGAGCGTATGTATTTAACCCTCTCGTTCCTGAATTGTTTTGACGCGCGCGGAAAAATCTAATTTTCTACCGCGGAATAGAGCAGTGCCGTTTTATTTTTTTAACTCGATGCTGGCTGGGAAAACCCCATAGCAACCATATATCACTAAATAGACCAAGAGTTTGGGATTCCCCTCATTTTTTGATTGACAAAATTGAATAATATTTAAGCCATCTACTAATGCTTCAAAAAAAAAATTTTTTTCCCACCAAAAAATCCACTTTTCCCATCAATAAAAAAATAAAATAAAATAGAAATAATATTGTTTGATGCATTATATACCAATATTATATTAGTTCAACAATAAAATATGTTGTTTGTTGTGTGTGGTGCTGATTGTGATCATGTAGGAGACATCTATGAGTGTCCACAAGGAACGTATGCCATCGGACGTCGAGCTCCACTACAAAACAATTTCATATACACAAAAACACAAACAACAAAGATATTTGTAATACAAACAACAAATTATTCATGATCCTATATAATTGCAACTTTATGATGTATTGTATGCGGTTTCATACAGGATTTTTGTTTGGGGTGGGGCTCCGAGTGTACTTCGCCACACCCATTTTTTGGAACCTACACTACTTTGATGCACATCTTTGCATACGAGTCTATACTTCACACTGATGATCAGTGTTCGGTCCTATGCACTAAAGGCTCAGTTATGATAGGAACATAATGGGATACAATATCAGACTAAAAATAAATGCTTCCTAAATGTTCATTTCTATTCAATCCCAAAATTCTAGGGGGGAACCCAGCGCTAGCCTCCCACTGTATGAACACCTATGTATACTCCACACTGTACATGAGAGAAACATGTATTGAGAAAGTGTACTTTGAAAATGAAAAGCAGTACAAGCACACACGTGGAATTCAACTTACCCGGCATGGATGGTGTCACAGACTGAACGATCCCTCCCATAGGATCCGGAACCTCCATACAATACCAAAAAAACACAGGACAACAATGACATTTGTAACATAACAGCTGGCCTCGCTGAATTGAGCCCCCCCTCCCCCGTCATTACTTTTCACTGACATTCTTGTACCATAACCCCCCCTCCCCCGTCATTACTTTTCACTGACATTCTTGTACCATAACCCCCCCTCCCCCGTCATTACTTTTCACTGACATTCTTGTACCATAACCCCCCCTCCCCCGTCATTACTTTTCACTGACATTCTTGTACCATAACCCCCCCTCCCCCGTCATTACTTTTCACTGACATTCTTGTACCATAACCCCCCCAGCCCTAGCTGGACACCCAAATATCAGTAAGTTGAAATGAAATTCAACTTACCCGGCATGGATGATGTCACAGACCGAAAAAGACCACCGAGTTCGTTCTCTCTCAGGTTGGATCCGGAAGTGCCACATACTGTTTGTTCATGGTTGCTCTCTCTCTCTTTCCACAAATGCACGCACACACATACACACACACACACACACACAAGAAAAAAGAAGCTACAGGTGAATACAGATCATAAAAATAAATGTATAATTTATTATACATAAATTGACTGGTGTACACACACACACACATGAAATTCAACTTACATGGGCATAGTAGTCACGATCCAAAAAGATCCAGAGTTCCCTCCCCGGTTGTATACGGAAGTGCCACATACTGTTTGTCCACGGATGCTCTCTCTCATTCCACAAATGCACACACACACACTAGAAAAAAGAAGATACAGGTGAATACAGATCATAAAAATAAATGTATAATATAAATTGACTGGTGTACACACACACACATACATGAAATTCAACTTACATGGGCATAGTAGCCCCGATTGGAAAAGACCCCACCCCCCCCCCCGAGTTCGTTCCCTCCCCGGTTAGATCTGGAAGCGCCAGAATAACATTTCAACTCCACGCACACACATATACATCGAGTGTGAAGCTCCACTACAACACCACAAAAACACAGACAACGACAACGACAATAACAATACATATTACAACTTTTGGGATGTTCAGGGAGGGGGAGGGGGGGGGGGGAGCAGCCACAAATATCAAAGTCTGTGGTCCTTTACACAAAAGATTATGGAATATCAATGGGTGTGTTGTCATCTTTCTTCCACTCTCCCCCTACCTCATCCACCCGACTCTTGTTCTTCAATTCCCGCCTTCTCCGACCGCGAGGACGTCCAGAACTCGGAGCAGGAGGAGCCACTTCCTCTTCTTCATCACTGGAACCTGCTGCCTATTCGTGTTTCATCATTGGAAGACTCAGGTCCGGTATCCTCTCCTTCATCACTGGAAGACTCTGCTCCTGTCCCCTCATCTGCGTAATCTGGGTCGGTGACTGCATTCACATCTGGTCCTAGTAGTATATGTGGTAAAAACTTTTTTTAATTTTTTTGAAAATTTGAATTTGTTCAAAAAACCACAAGCCACTTTCAAATCTCAAAACTCAATGAAATATATATATATATATATTATAGCTAAACAGCTTACTCTATCTCAATATAGCTATAAATAAGTCCTTTCCACAACAGAAGCTTGCTATTTTTCAAGAGAAAGACAAGAGAAAGACAAGCTTACCTCATCATCTTCTTGACTCCCATTTTCAGTATCAGAGTTGACGGGGTCTGGTCCACCAACCCTGATACAGGGCCTCCTATAGCCCTAGATGTCGTCTCCCTTCTCTCCGCTTGATCCTGAGTCGCTAGAGTCAACATCAAGCAAGTCTAAAACTTGCACCGCATTGTAACTTCTGGACGCCATCTTCCAAAAAATGACTTTGAAAAAAATTTTTTTTTGCATAGTTACCGGGGTCACACGACACGCTCACTTTTTTCCTATGATGTAATAAGACTGTACGTAATAGGGAGGTCCCCAGTTGAACTGGCGATTTTATAAAAAATGGAGAAGACAGTAAGTCAAACCGCAAAGTCTTGGGGCAAAGAAGCGGTTGTTTCAATGTGTTATGGAAGGCTACTGAGCTCAAGCAATTTTTTGCTGCTTCTACAAAGCTCTGGAGATGACTGGATCCATAAATGAAGCTGCTGTGAAGAAGGTAACTTTTTTTAAAATTCGACGGAGAACCGATGTTTTTTTTTTTTGCCGAGGAAGAAATAAACGCAACTGCTGTGAGGTACTGTCGAAGCAGTCCTGGCTGAAAGCTATTTTAGATGCTTCTCCAATGCATTGGGCACCTGTGTATGCAATCTGAAGGTTCTAGCTATAAAGTAACTGTTTTTTAAAATTCGGAGAAGTCAGTCGGTCTTCACCCGCTTTAAAGCGGGATCCGGAACGAAAGGGTTAACTAACCAAAAGATCACACATACTTTACCAACCAAGAGATCGCAGATCTTTATTAACTAAGGGATCACAGATCTTTACCTACCAAGAGATCACAGATACTTTACCAACCAAGAGATCGCACATACTTTACCAACCAAGAGATCGCACATACTTTACCAACCAAGAGATCACACATACTTTACCAACCAAGAGATCACACATACTTTACCAACCAAGAGATCGCACATACTTTACCAACAAAGAGATCGCACATACTTTACCAACCAAGAGATCACACATACTTTACCAAGAGATCACAGATCTTTACATACCAAGAGATCACAGATACTTTACCAACCAAGACATCGCACATACTTTACCAACCAAGAGATCGCACATACTTTACCAACCAAGAGATCTCACATCTTTACCAACCAAGAGATCGCACATACTTTACGAACCAAGAGATCTCACATCTTTACCAACCAAGAGATCACACATACTTTACCAACCAAGAGATCACACATCTTTACCAACCAAGAGATCGCACATACTTTACCAACCAAGAGATCGAAACATACTTTACCAACCAATAGATCACACATACTTTTCCAACCAAGAGATCTCACATATTTACTAACCAAGAAATCGCACATACTTTACCAACCAAGAGATCGCACATACTTTACCAACGAAGAGATCTCACATCTTTACCAACCAAAAGATCGCACATACTTTACCAACCAAGAGATCGCACATACTTTACCAACCAAGAGATCGCACATACTTTACGAACCAAGAGATCTCACATTTTTATTAACCAAGAGATCGCACATACTTTACGAACCAAGAGATCTCACATCTTTACCAACCAAGAGATCACACATACATTACTAACCAAGAGATCACACATACTTTACCAACCAAGAGATCACACATCTTTACCAACCAAGAGATCACACATCTTTACCAACCAAGAGATCGCACATACTTTACCAACCAAGAGATCGAAACATACTTTACCAACCAATAGATCACACATACTTTACCAACCAAGAGATCTCACATCTTTACCAACCATACTTTACCAAACAAGAGATCGCACATACCTTACCAACCAAGAGATCTCACATCTTTACCAACCAAGAGATCACACATACTTTACGAACCAAGAGATCACAAATCTTTACCACCAAGAAATCACAGATTTACCAACCAAGAGAGCGTATAATATATTTAACTAACCAAGAGATTGCACATACTTTACCAACCAAGAGATCACAGATCTTTAATAACCAAGAGATCACAGATCTTTAATAACCAAGAGATCACGGATCTTTACAAACTAAGAGATCAAACATACTTTGCCTACCAAGAGATCACAGATCTTTACCAACCAAGAGACAGATCTTTACCAATAAAGAGATCACACATACTGTACCAATCAAGAGATCGCACATACTTTACCAATCAAGAGATCACACATACTCTACCAACCAATAGATCAAACATACTTTACCAACCAAGAGATCACACATACTTTACCAACCAAGAGATCGCACATACTTTACCAACCAAGAGATCACACATCTTTACCAACCAAGAGATCGCACATACTTTACCAACCAAGAGATCACACATACTTTACATACCAAGAGATCACAGATCCAGATCTTTACATACCAAGAGATCACAGATACTTTACCAACCAATAGATCACACATACTTTACCAACCAATAGATCACACATCTTTACCAACCAAGAGATCACACATCTTTACCAACCAAGAGATCGCAACCAAGAGATCACACATACTTTACCAACCAAGAGATCACACATACTTTACCAACCAAGAGATCACACATACTTTACCAACCAAGAGATCGCACATACTTTACCAACCAAGAGATCGCACATACTTTACCAACCAAGAGATCACACATCTTTACCAACCAAGAGATCGCACATACTTTACCAACCAAGAGATCGCACATACTTTACCAACCAAGAGATCACACATACTTTACATACCAAGAGATCACAGATCCCGATCTTTACATACCAAGAGATCACAGATACTTTACCAACCAATAGATCACACATACTTTACCAACCAATAGATCACACATACTTTACCAACCAATAGATCACACATACTTTACCAACCAAGAGATCACACATACTTTACCAATTAAGAGATTATAAATCTTTACCAACCAAGAGATCACACATCTTTACTAACCTAGAGATCACACATCTTTACCAACCAAGAGATCACACATCTTTACCAACCAAGAGATTACACATACTTTACTAACCAAGAAATAGAAAACAATCACCAGGATTAAGGTATAGGAAAATAAGACAAAGAGTAGGTTTAAGACAGATGATAGTTAGCAGGTAAAGATTAAGGACAATCGCCAGGACTGCAATATGACAACTAGTAGGAAAAATGACATTAGGATTAAAATTTGGACAGTCAACATGATTAAGATAAAGAACTATCTTACAAGCTTATACTAAATTGGTCATTGGATAAAATATTCTATAGAACTTGATAAACATACTGATGACTTGTGTATGCTACACAAACACACAAATCTCTACACTTTTTACATGAAACGACAAAATATAAAGTAAACGTTATGAATAGAAAAGTCTATGCCAAAACACTTACACAAGCTAATAACATCATCACCAAAACTTTTACTCCCATAAGACCTGCCCTACAAATACATATCCATAAAGCCAGTAAGTAGCTTCTTACCCAATAGGAGAAGCACATGACAACAGAATGAGACGTGACATCCATTGTTTACATCTACACTGAATTAGACTCCTACATCACAAATGGTAATTCAATAACAGTGAGCATAGTGACAAATAAAAATGAGCAAACCTTATACATGAATGAAGTACCAAAGGTGTGAACCCTCATCGCTACTCTACACTATAGTCTGTCCAAGTTGAGTTGGCACGACCGCAAGTGCGGTAAATGAGGAATGCATTTAGTACTTAACAAGAAGCAATTTAGTCATGTGAATCCAAGTCAATTAAGTGCACAAACGTCAATGTTGCCGTGAAAATAGGGTAGTAGCACAGTGCGCATTAATTCTGTAACTATTGTAAGAAAGAAATTTAGTGAAGTTTGTGGAGTTTTTTGGGCGCTGTACACCTCATCTCGTCTGTTTTCAACTATATTTATGTTTCTTATGCGCAGATAATGTACAGCAGATGGAAAACACAGACTGGTGAGGCATTCTTCTAAAGAGACAAGATTAAAAGCAGTCAACTCTACCTACTGTGTCCCAAGAAATATTCTGATATTCACAGGATTCAGCAGTAGCTACAGCACTGTTAACTTGTAGCTAAAGTTATTAGACTTTCTTGTTAAATAAAATTATCAATTGTTTCATGTATTTATAACATATATGAAAATTTATGAGATAACAGATTTAAGTAGTACACATTTATACAAAATACAGGTGTGATCTGAAAGGTGGAGTGCAGCCTGAATTGTTCCTAATCCTTACAATAAACGACATCTAGTAGTGAAGAAAAATAAATTGGAATAAACACAGTTTTGATAAGCACACAATTTAAATTTAACGGCACAAAGCTTAAGTGTGGCTATATTACAAGTTGCTAGCTAAATGATAGCTATATCACTCTGAAAAATATTGGCTATACTGCATTTGTTATTGAACAGGTAGACAAATAATCTTACCAACATTCTATCAGGTGGTCCTGTACCCTCTGCGACAAAAGGACACTCCGACTATCCTGTTTCCACACTCGCAACCTAAGCTAATCATGATACAAAGCTAGAAACACAGCTATCTGAGAAGAAATCGCTCATTGTTTACAAAATTCTTAAATGAAGACAGTCCACGTGACCAATTGAGCTGTACAAAAGCGGGCACGTTTTGAGCAGGAAACCTGTTGTTGTTGTTTTCTATTCCCATAGACTTTTGTTTGAGTTTTGGAATGGCAATTTCTCTCTGGTTTTGGAGTATACTGAGGAATATTTTTAACTGCTTTGGCACGAGCTTTCTAATGGGTGCAACTCCGGATACGTAGCTGCTTCCGTTCAAAAGTTATTCAAGGTTTTTTCTGGCCAACTCAACTTGGACAGACTATAGCTAGCTACTACAAAATCATTTCTAAGGCCATAAGAAGAATGATTTATTTGGCTATTCTTAATCAGGTATCAAATGTAATGTTGTCTTCATAAGAGAAGTAGGTAAACATGCAGAGACTCTCACACTCAATGCTAACCAGAAACTCAGGTACTCCTAATGGCTATCATCACATATCCTCAAGGCTTGAAGGGGGGGGGGGAGAGGAGCAGACAAGAAATAAGTAATTTAACACCAGTGGATGTTGCATAACTGATTTACATGACATCAGTGTGACCTTCCAGATGATGCTGTGTGTGTGGGAGAGAAGAGAGAGAGGGGAGGGAATAGACAGGAGACACACTATGTTCTATGACCTTAAAATGATAAAGGATTTATAGGTTGTTAGTTGAATTAAAAGTCATTATTGATATGGTACAGGTGAAGGACTCGAAAAAATTTGTGTTGGACTTTCCAAGCCTTTCTGCTAGAGAGATTGAAGGCAGTGGTTTACGCTTTTATCACTTCCATCCATCTGTACTGGTCATCATCATAAATATTCCAATCATCTCAAACATAACTAACCAAACAAAGGGACAACATACTTTTAAAAATTGAGGCTTACTTCTTACTTATAGAGATTACAAGTAGTCACTAGCATGAGTGTGTGCAAACACATACCCTATGCCACCTCCTCAAAAAAAATAATGATAAACTTTAATCCCCAAAATCTGGTCCATCTTCCCCATAGCATACGGTAGTCCAGTAATTCTGACATACGTGTCATGTGCATCTTTATTCACCAACCGTATATCAATACAAACCATTGCATACAACTGGAGACAAGACAACTATGCAATAATAATACAGTAACATAATGATCCTCATAAATGATCGTAACAATGAGCAATGAAACTTGGAAAACTGAAAAATTAGTTGATACAATCCCTAGTAACAATTTTTTGTTTTGATAAACACAGGTAATACAACCATGGCTAGCAATATAATGATAATGCATTATAACTAAATATAGTTACTATCAATTTTTTTCTCTTGTAATTTTTTTCTTGGCTCCAATTGCATTCAATCTGATGCAAATTGGAGGTTAACTGGAATAGTATATAGACCTGTAGCAAAGGCTTTAAAAATATTCACCTGGCATATTAAAAAATCTGAATTATTAAAATTCAATTTTGCTTTGGTTATCTAGCACAAATTTCAACAAAAGGAACTTTACTAACATTTGAAGTAACTATCATTATTGGCTGATCAACACAACCCATGCATACTGCAATATCCTCATCATCCTAACACACACACACACACACAGAGTTCTATGTCCTTAGATCATAATTGTAATTAAATACATTTTGATAGCAGACTGAAATTAAAACTTTATAGCATACAAAATAGCCTCAAATAAATTTTATCCCATACACATACCTGAGTACACCTGTCACATCTCACTTCAATGAAATGTGTGTATGTGGAGAAAATGTAGTTACAGCAACTTGACGACTGAACTCAATTACAGCTGCTCAGGTTTTCCAGGTACAACCACCAGGTCTAACCACACACAACCACATACATAAAGCTCAGACTGAACTTTGCAACACATGTACACACTGCAACCAATGCAAAGATAGATATCATCAGCTCAGTCTCTTTTGAAGGTGTAAAAAAAAATTAGTGAACCAAAAATCAAACATGACATGGTAGCTAACAGCCTCCTCAATTTATAGAATAAGTGTTTGTTTACTTTAAGTCCAAACCAACTAAATACCTTGTTTCTCAACAACATCTGCCTGGGTGATGCAGCCACTGCTTCAAAATTTATTATGCAGGTCACACCCACTGCTCCACTACTACCTCATACTTGCTATATGCAATTCAATTTTTTTCTTTTTTTTCTTATAGAAGTCAACTATAGTAAATAATGAATAATGACCTTCCTCCCTGGTCACATTTTCCAATATATTATGAGAAATAAGAAATGTAGTTTGTGTAGTTTGTGTGGCTTTATTCTCAGTCATAATGAGATTGTGGTTTCTAACTGCTAATGTACAGTGGCAAGTGAGTATGATAGAAAGATAACTTAAAATGATGATGATGCCAATTTGTATCAAAGATAAACATAAAAAAAAACTTGTTTCAATTTACACCATAATATATAGTACACCAACAAGCCAGCTATAAAACATCTGTTTCACTAAAAAAACATGTGAAAAATTACATTACAGAGGCTTTGGTATTCAATCTCAGGCCTCAAAAAGAAGGTGAGTGGTTACAACTTGTGAAAAATACAAGAAATGAGACTACATAAGTTAAATTTGTATCCCTATATATAATCAATGCATGAACACCTGTTCAGACTACTGCAGTCTTTACAGTTTCACCTGATGTCAGTCAACTATATAGTTAAATAATTTTTAATAAACATTTACCAGCATTATAAAAGTAATAAAGTAAACATTTCAAGTTATGTAATATGAAATCGGAAAATAAAAAAATTCCAGAAGTCTATAATACAGGCTCCCATACTTACAGCAACTTGCAAGAGGTTTTTCTTCTTTTTTCTTTCTTTACTTGTAGCAGACTCAAGGTAGAATAAGAACATCTTGTTCTTTGGCAAAAAAAAAAAAAATAATAAAAGAATAGTTGTTCTTATTACTGTTGTTTAACAGGCTTCACAGTATAAAGTACATCATCAAATTTGTTGTGAACTTGATTATATCAAAGCTTCTATTACAGTTAGCTAATTTGTACCAATTAGCCACTAATCACCTGTACACTCTACCCACCATCTCTTTCATAACATTTCAAGCAACAACACTCCCTACCTAAATTACTTAGTTCATATAACATTTACCCACACAAACACACATATCTGTAACATTATGACTCCTATGTCAACACACTTGTTGTAAGGCCATTCATTGGAGGCCCTTGCATCTCTCATATATTCTGTATCCACAGTATTTTGTTCAGTTAGTTGTTATATCATACTCATTTCTCATACTACTCTGCTTGCTTCTTCCTACTTAAGGATAAATGTTAAATGATTAGTATATCGATTCTGAACTGATCTATTTAGCATAGTTTCTAAGTAGCGGCATATTCAGGCTTTACAACCCTGAACAGAAGCAAAACTAAAATACTACCCCCACTATTCAGTAAGTGATCATTAAAAAAAAAAAAAAAGCTCTGTTAGAAATGTAAAATAGATTATGTTATTTAGGATCCTTAGTTCTACTATAAACGAG